>Ga0075163_10004139_pt1 | contig 19448 bp, 16 predicted proteins | sample JI1023141ADNA_FD_71478 | JGI IMG/M metagenome (GOLD analysis project Ga0075163, IMG submission 71478) | Wastewater effluent complex algal communities from Wisconsin, to seasonally profile nutrient transformation and Carbon sequestration -... | ecosystem: Engineered > WWTP > Effluent > Algae...
TACGGACTATCTGTTTCCAGAACCAAACGATTTATATCAAGTTCTGGTATAACAGTATCCAATCCACCATTTTTAAAGGTGGCCACTCCCCCGATGCCGAGGTAAAAACCAAGATCACAGATTTTTTTTGCTTGTTCAGCCGAACCCGAAAAACAATGGAACACTCCTGTTAACCCGTAGCCAGCAAAAGGTTCTACCAAAGCAATGGTTTCATCAATTGATTCGCGGCAATGAATTACAACAGGGAGTTTATACTGCTTTGCCCAACGCACTTGTATTTTAAAAGCCTCCTGTTGCTGTTCCCAAAAAGTTTTATCCCAATATAAATCGGTACCTATCTCGCCAATGGCTGCAAATCTTTTTTTATGAAGCCAGCTCTCTACTAAATAGAGTTCTTTTTCAAAATCTTTTTTTACCGAGCATGGATGCAAGCCCATCATAGCCACACATTGGTTTGGATATTTTGCCTCCACCTCCAGCATGTTATCGATAGAAGCGTGATCTACATTGGGCATGTAAATGGTATTTACATTAAGCTCTGCACAGTGTGCCAGCACATCGTGCCTGTCGGCATCAAAGTCCTTCGTATAAATATGTGCGTGTGTATCGATCCAAAAACTCATGCAGCTAAATTAAGAATTCGTCTAAAGCCTCTTTCAAGAGATTGTTATTTGTGCTGGTTTCAAATCCTGAACAACCGTGTACTAACTCCAATGCTTTTGCAATATCCATTTGTTCCTGATTTTGAACTACGGCCATTTTCTTTTCCTTCAGATACTGCCCTAAATATTCCTGCTCGGTTTGGCCGGGGGTTGGAATAAGAATTACGTTTCGTTTACCCAAACAATACAAATCCATTATGGTACTGTATCCGCTTCGCGCGATTATAACCGAAGCGTTGGTGATTAGCGTTTGTAACTCCGATGCCGGAAGGTGATTGATTAACTCTACGCCATTCTGAATCCGTTCATCGGCAGCTTGCGTAAGGCCCCGCACAATAACGGCTGGTTGGTTAAGTCGCATAAGTTGCGTGAGCAGGCTTTGCTCGAACAAGGTGCGTTGATTCTCGGGCCCTGAAACTAATCCTACAATTAAATTATCTTCTGGCTTTGTGGTAGATTTTGAAAATCTGCTGAGCATCCCAACAAACCTGTGTGGCAGTTTTACATTTTTTGTAAATGGTTCTGTAATGCCCGACTCGCGAAAATCCGGAACCCAGATGGTGTTAAATTTTTTAAGCGCGTTTCGTAAGGTTGAGTTTATTACAGCAGCCGTAACATTCCAGATTCCGGAAAACAACAACCGAAGTTGATGTGTGATAATAACTGAAGGAATTGTTTCGCTGTAACATCCATAGCGATTATCGGAGATAATATGGGTAATCTTAAGTTGCCGGATTAACTCCTGAACTTGTTGGTACTCCTGCCGGATTGTTTTTTGTAGTTGGGGTAATTGCACCATCAAATTCAACATGAGCGAGCCATGTGCAGGATAAATCACTTCATGTGCGGGCAATTCAACAAATCGCAGATTAGGGAATTCTTGTTTTAATAAATGCAAGGCCGCTCCATCGCTGCCAATAGTAACTTCCGCCTGGCGTTGCAGCAACTGGTTAATCACAGGAATGCTGCGCGTGGCGTGCCCAAGCCCCCAATTCAATACTGCCACAAAAACATGCATGTGCAAATATAGGTTTAGCTAAAGCTTTCCAAAAGTGTAGCCTTCAGCAGTCAGGTATTCCAGGTAGCGGGGCAATGCAAACATGAGATTCCGTTCGGCCTTATAACTATCGTGAAACACAACTACCGAACCTGCGCGGGTAGCTTGAATTGTTCCGCGAATGCATTTGTCGGGAGTCATGATTTGACGGTAATCCTGCGTAAGCACATCCCACATAATGATTTTATATTTTTCTTTCAACGCGGTGATCTGGCTGCGGGTTATTCTGCCGTAAGGCGGGCGAAAGAGTTGGTTGCTGGTGATTAGTGGTCGGTAATCGGTGGCCGGTAAGTGGTAAGTAGTAAGGTGGGATTGAAATACAGCTTCGCATTTGTTAGTGTTATCTACGTAAGTATGCAAAGGAGTACTCCAACCCTTAAGATGATTAAAGGTGTGGTTGCCTATTGCGTGGCCAGCTGCTAAAATTTTAGTGAATACTTCGGGATGTTTTTGAACGTTATCGCCAATGCAAAAAAAAGTAGCGATTGCATTGTATTGTTTTAATGTTTCCAACACAAACTCAGTTGGGCCGGGCACAGGGCCATCGTCAAACGTGAGGTAAACTTTTTTTTCGTGCACCGGCATACGCCACACTAACTGCGGATAAAGCCACGGGAGAAAAAAAGGTGTTTGGAAAAGATTCAAGATTTAAGATTAAAATTTTAAGATTAAATCAAGCTTCGCATATCGAATCGAATTCGAAATTATCCTACCCGACATGAAAGTATTGTAATATCATCGCGATACCCATTGCGGCCTTTAAAACCATCCAGGTTTACGATAATATCCTGATGCATAGTGCGAATTTCTTTATTGCGATTTGCCTGCAGGTAATCGACCAACGCCTGCACACCGTATTCGGCACCAGCTTCATTTACAGTTTCAGTAAGGCCATCGGTATAAGCAAAAAGGGTAAACTCATCCAGATCGGTAATAAAACCTTCGTTAAGAAAGGGCAGTGGATTCATCGCGCCAAGCACGGTGCTACCTTCTTCTAATAAGCGTAACCCCGATTTATCCAATAAGATTGGTGGATTATGGCCCGCATTTACATACACCATTGTTTTAAGGCTGAGGTCGTAAATGGCGCCAAAAAAAGTGATGAACTTTTCGCCTTTGGTATTTTCCATTACCTGAAAATTCAACGCCTCAACGATTTCCTTTAGGTTGGGAGTTTGCCGCAGCAATGTTCTTAACGAAGCCTGAAAGTTTGACATCATTAACGCTGCCGGAATTCCTTTGCCGCTTACATCGGCCACGCAAATCAGAAATTGATTTTTATTAATGGGAACATAATCATAATAATCGCCACCTATTATATCGTGCGGCAAATAACTGGCCTCGATTTTTAAACGGTCTGTATAGGGTAATCTTTCAGGAAACAAAAATTGTTGCACATCGCTGGCAATTTCTAATTCCTTACGGAACGCCTCTTGCTCTAATTGTTTACGCGCCAGTTTTTTATTTTCGATGGCCACAATAATAATATTGCTGAGGGCCTGAATAAACTTAATGCTCTCTTCGCGGTCGTACTTATTAGGATGCAGCCCACCTACAAAAACGAGTGCAAGCGTATCCGTTTTATGCGCTACCGGAATTACCAGATCAAACTCATGGAAAACACACTCTTCATCAAATTCGTCCATGCGATGAATGTTCTTGATCAGCTTAAAGCGATCGTCCAGCCTATGCTTTTGGAAATTTACCTGAGTACCAAAGTGTGCTTTGCAATTCCAGATTTCATCCAACACAAACAAAGCTAACTTCTTGATGTTGAGATTTGAGCGCAGCGTAAAGTTGAAAATTTTATAGAGCGAATCCTCCGGAACATTGTTGTTAATGGATTGCGTAATCTCCAGCAACGCATTGAGTTCCAGTTCTTTCCTCTCCAGTAATGTTTTTAACTCCAGTTCGCTCATAAGTCAATACGGTAAAAATACTAAAAGCCACTTCAAATGACTATCCGATCAGCGCAAGCGAAGGAGATTAACAAAAATTTTGATGAGTTAGAACTCAGGGAAACCTTCCAGGTCTATTAAGCCAGAATGGATAGACCTGGAAGGTTTGGGGTCGTAAACTAAAATTAACGTGAAGCCAGCACCTCGCGGCCCTTCCAGCGGTAACCAATCAACTGCGAGGCAAGAGCCACTACAACTACATAAGGCGGATAAAAAATCTGCAGTAACAGAAATGCCAGTAAACTAAACTGTTGTTGAATTGATTTTGAAGCGAGCATTAGCAAGATAAACTCCAGCAGAATTTTAAACAGAACTCCACCAAGTAACAATGGGCTTTGTGTAAAAAATGCAATGGCCATTACCGGCAACCAGATAACCTGAAATACAAAAACGAATACTGCTATCAACTTTGCCAGCCTGGTATTAGCCCGCCACTTTCCGGCCCACCGGATGCGCTGATCAAAAAATTCGCTTACCGTTGTGGCCGGTTTTGTAAAGCAAATGTTGTTGCCAAATTTCACAACGCGGATTGAACTGGGAAACGCATCGGCAATCTTGCGCATCAGAAATTCATCATCGCCAGAAGGAATATGTTCGTTACCCGCATAACCACCCGCTTGCATAAAGGCCGACTTTCGATACGCCATACTAGCACCATTACACATAAGCGGTTTGCCCCACCCCAGCATGCCCAGCCCCGTTGCCATTACACTGGCAAACTCAACGGCCTGCAATTTACTTAACAGCGTTGTATTAGTTTTTAAACTTACTGCCCCTACCACCAGTTGGGTATTTGCTTCAAATGAACCTACCATGTCAGTAATCCAATCTGGTGGAAGTTCGCAGTCGGCATCAGTAGTGAGAATGATTTCACCGGTTGCCTGTTCAACTCCGGTTGTAAGTGCTTTCTTTTTTCCGTGCCCGGATGAGGTAAGAACTGTCAGGTTGAGATTTGCATATTGATGTTTCAAAATCTGGCTCACCTGCATTGTGTTATCCTGAGAGCGGTCATCTACCAAAATTAATTCCCACAGGCCTGTATAGTTTTGTTTGGTTAACGAAGCAATTAATGTTTGCAGGTTAAGTGCTTCGTTGCGCATAGCCACCACAACTGAAACGGAAGGTGTTATCAGTGTTGCTGATTTTTTTTTGCGCCAACGCAGAAGCCCACTGATTAAAAACAGCAGGAAAATAAAATAGAGCACAAATATGCTTAGCCAGACAACCATTACGTGTTTATCAGTAAGTTTGAACCGTGAGCAAAGTTGACAAAAAAGCGATTACCGAAAAGATTATTCTGGGATTAGACCCCGGCACGAATGTGATGGGCTATGGTGTGATCTTAATTCGTACTGGTTCTGTTACACTTTTGCAGTTTGGTGTAATACAAATGGGCAAAACTGGAGCACATGCCATTAAGCTTAAAAAGATTTTTGATCGCGTATTGGGATTAGTAGATGAATTTAAACCCGATGAAGTTGCGCTTGAAGCTCCCTTCTTTGGAAAGAATGTGCAGTCGATGCTAAAGTTAGGCCGTGCACAAGGTGTGGCTATGTCGGCCGCATTGTATCGCGAAGTCCCGATTACCGAGTACGCACCTAAAAAAGTAAAGCAATCCGTTACCGGAAATGGAAATGCCTCTAAAGAACAAGTGGCGCGAATGCTGATGCAGATTTTTAGTATTAAAGAAATGCCAAAGCTATTAGATGCATCCGATGCGCTTGCCGTTGCTGTATGCCATCATTATCAGCAAGGTAGTGTTAAGTTAAAAGCAAAAGGCTGGGGCAATTTTTTGAAAGCAAATCCGGGACGGGTGAAATAGTTGCTGGTTCTTGGCTTCTGGTCACTGGTTGTGATGACTACCTTACTAAAGGAAAACTGCTTCCTAATGATTCTAGTTATTGGTGGCAATAAGAAAATCCCTACTTTTATTAAAAAGCTTAAAACATGAAAATTAAAGGATTAACTATACCGGCATTCGTAGTAATATTCATCTTCACACTCGCATGCAAGGAGAACGAAGATCCGCTGGTTGATGTAAACTTTGAATATTCTGATTCTTTAGTTTTAGAGGGCACCAGCATTTCTTTCAAAGATTTATCTCAGGGTAAACCAACAGAGTGGAGTTGGAATTTTGAAGGAGGAAACCCTGAGATTTCAACTATGCAAAATCCAATCGTTACTTATAATAACTCAGGCGAGTTCAGTGTTTCCTTGTTCGCTTCAAATAGAGATAATTCTGACTTCAAGGTAATGAATGGTATTATCAAGGTGTTTAAAAAAATTGAACCGGCATTTTCTTTTGTCCCCTCAGTTAACGTAGGCGATCAAGTTAGTTTTCAAGATATCTCTATTGGCCATCCAACAAGCTGGAACTGGTCTTTCAATAATGGAGCACCAGCATCTTCTCAAGCCCAAAATCCAACTATCTCTTTTACGTCAGCCGGACTTCACGAAGTCACACTTACTGTTTCAAACGGGGTGAGTACAGAATCTCTAACCTCATCTATTTTGGTATTGCCAGCGAATGGGCTAATTCTAAACTATAAATTTAATGGAAACATTTTAGATGAAAGTGAAAATCAAAATCATGGTCAAGTCGTTGGTGCAACATTAACTAATGACAGAAATGGAAATTTAAACTCGGCCTATTACTTTGATGGGGTTAACGATGAGGTTAGGTTTCCATTTTCTGGCTCATTCCTCAATTTGCCGTACAGTATTTCCTGTTGGATTTACTTTGAATCTTTAAAGCCTGCTGTGTTAGGCAATGATGTTATCAATAACCAACAATCCGGGGTTTGGTTAAGTGTTGGAATAGCTCCAGAAACTCTAAATAGATTGGGTTTAAGTATTGGAAATGGAGGAACACCATCACCAAACAGTAGAAAGACTTTTGTTGCTGATAAAATTCTGGAAGTAGGCCAGTGGTACCATATCGTGGGCGTTGTAGAAAATGTAAATTCAATGAAAATCTATATCGACAATCAATTAAATACCGGTTTCTATACTGGATTTGCTGATGTTTATTATCACTCTGCCAACAGTGGTAGTCTTGGAAGAGTTTGGGATGCTTCTTCTTTCTTCCACGGCAAACTAGATAACATCAGAATCTATAATAGGCCATTAACAAGTAATGAGGTATCACTACTTTTTCAGGAACCTTAATCCACTAATATTTTTAATTAAGAATACGCAATTCAAATTTTTATCGGAAATGAAGTGCTATCGCAAAACAGAAATACTACCCTTGGCTTCCTTTATACAAGGGCCGGTAAGCCTATAGTAATAAACGCCTGGAGAAAGACCGGAAGCATTCCAATCATTTTTATAAGATGGGTTATCATAAACGCGTAGACCCCAACGATCAATAATTACAATTGATGGCTGGATGCTAGTGTCAGTTGTTACCTGAAAAAATTCATTATCCAAATCTCCATTTGGCGTAATTACATTGGGAATGTTTACAAATTCGAAATCAAGTTTAGAATAAGTAATTGTATCCCTGCGAATACCACAAGAGTTTTTCACCTCAACCCAATAGTCTCCAAAATCCAATACCTCTACTGATCTTCCAGTTGAACCATCCTGCCATAGATATTCATAATCTCTACTCTCAAGATAAGGTCTAAGTATTGTTGGAGATAGTGTGCACAATACCTCATCGTCACCGAAGGAAAAATACGGTGGAGCTGAGTTTATGTATACTTCTACATGATCCATTGCCGAACCGCAGGGTCCGGTAACTTCTACCGAGTAAGTGCCTGTTGTATTAACCAGAATATTGCGGGTGGTTGCACCGGTACTCCACAAGAATGTGGCATCCGTATCTGTTATTCCTGTGTCGATATTTTGGGTTATGCCTTCGCATATCACAATCCGTTCGCCTAGATCAACTAAAACAGGTGGAATAGTAATAACTTCAACGTGATCCACTTTTGTGCCACATGGCCCAGTAACCACCACAGAAAAAGTACCACTAGTATTTACAAGAATATTGCGTGTGGTGGCTCCCGTGTTCCATAAAAAAGTAACGCTCTCGTCTGTTACTCCTGTATCAATATCTTGGGTTATACCCTGACATATTGTAATCCTATCTCCCAAATCAAAAGATGGTGGAGAACTTACAACAACTTCAACCTGATCGATTTTAGAGCCACATGGTCCTGTAACCTCAACGGAATAAATGCCACCAGTAGTTACTAAAATATTGCGTGTAGTCTCACCAGTATTCCACAAAAATGTAACATTCGCATCTGTTATTCCTGTATCAATATTTTGTGTTATACCCGCACATATTTGGATTCTATCCCCTAAATCAAAAGGCGTTTGAATGCCTGTTGCAATTAAGTATTCCCCTCGCTGCAATACTTGAATTTGGGGGTTAACAAGTAATGACCACGTTATCGAATTATTTGAAATCCTTGAAAACAAATTACAATAAGATGCATTCTGATTCAGAAATTCAATGGTGTACCTATTATTATTATCAAGGCTTGCCAAAAACACACCATAATACGCACTTGTCACTGCCTGAGAGGTGAGTCCAGTTTGTATACCGGGCGAGGAATGAACTTTGTAAACGTGAATTCCCTCCGGGGCACCTGTAACATTCGATATATTAATCGTTGGAGAACTGCTAAAATTGAAGTTCTGACTTGCCCAGCTTGATGTGTAATTAATCTGGGATTCGTTACCTATTGGTGCGCCTGAAAACTGGCGAAGAGGGGAGCCTTGCAAAACTCCATTAAAACTACTTGGAGACTGGTCTAGTACTTGATTATCTGTTTCATTAAAATTCCAAAGGCCAATCAAGCCATTCGAGGTTCCTTGTATTTGTTTACACATCGCGTTCCTAATTTCAGATTGTGAAGGCGATCGTTTCCATAATCTTACCTCATCAATAGAGCCTTTAAATCTAAATACTTGCTGATTACTAAACCAGTATCCAATTTTGGCATCATCAACCGCACTGGAACTCATTGGGAGATCAGAGGAACCTGAATACTCACCACCAACATTTATTCCATTTACATATAAATCCATATCAATCGCACCTCTTATAACGGCACTTAGGTGTACCCATCTACCTCCAATGGATAAAAAGTTCGCGGCCTTACTCCTACGAAAAGCCTCATTATTTTCGCCTTCACCACCCCCATAGCCAATTGACATTCTAGTGGGTTGAACTATCAACCAAAAACCGTTATAGATTGAACTATTATCTTGAGAGACAAAAACAGGTGCCCATGTGGCTACACTTTGATCAATATTTACCCATGCACTAATTGTTACTGGTAATTTAAGATCATCATAAACATTTCCAAGGTTAACAAAATCATCCACTCCATCAAATGTAATTGCTCTTCCGGAACCAATGTTATCAGATTGCCCAAACAAGATTTGAGAGAACAGTACCAAAAGAATAACTTTGAGTAAAAGTTTCATAAAATCGACTTAAACTATAAAATACAAAATTATTTATTAACTCTTTTCTTATTTACCAAAAAAATTAGGTGATGAAATTAAAATCCTTCATTAGATATCATATTTCAAAGGACAACAGAATAAATGTAGTAAGCCTTCTTGCGTAGCAGACATTCTTATTAAAATCCAGAAAATCAAGTTTGATAAAACTGACTCACTGCAATAACTGACTGAACCTCAAAGGCGAAATGAAAAAAATTCTGATTCTTGCTTACAGCGACTTAAACCACGATGCCCGGGTAGCCAGGCAAATTAATTTTCTATCAGAAAATTATGCCGTAACCGTTGCCTGCTTTAATTCTCCTGAAAGTGAAAAGTATGAACGAATCATTATTGATAGAATTAGACCAAATTTTTATAAAAAAATAATTGGCGCTTTTTTGCTTTTAACAAGACTATTTGAACTCGCTTACAAGTTGATTTATGACTTTCCTCGCTTAAGAAGTCAATTAAAGAAAAGAGACTTTGATCTCATCATCGCTAATGATATCGAAAGCCTTCCGCTCGCATTTAAGATCAAAAAAAAAGAAAAAATACTTTTTGATGCACATGAATTTGCGCCAAGACATTTTGAGGACAAATTGGTATGGCGAATTTTCTTTCAACGATTTAACAAGTATCTATGCAAACAGTATCTTCCTAAAGTCGATCAAATGATCACAGTTGGAAGCGGGCTCGCCAAGGAATATGCAACTCACTACCCGGTAAAGCCAATAGTTTTAACAAATGCCAACTACTTTACAGAGCTAACTCCTTCTTTGATCGATGAGAATAATATAAAATTGATTCATCATGGGGCAGCCAACCCATCGCGAAATCTGGAAATCATGATTGAGATGATGAAATACTTAGATAATAGATTTACGCTTGATCTAATGCTTTTAAGCCCAACTATCGCCAACCGAAAAACGCGAGAATATTTAGATACCCTAAAGACTCAAATAACTAACAATCCAAGAATTTCGATTATTCCACCAGTTAAAAGTCCAGAAGTTGTTAATTTCATTCACGCTTATGATATCGGGATATTTTTACTGCCGCCCATCAACTTTAACTATGCTAATACGTTACCCAATAAATTATTTGATTTCATTCAAGCCAGGCTGGCTATTGCCATTGGGCCCACTCCAGAAATGGCTGAAATAGTTAATAACTATAAATTAGGAGTAGTGGCTGATGATTTTACGCCACAAGCTTTGGCAAAAAAGATAAATTCTTTAACGGCTTCGGAAATCTTGTCTTTTAAGATGAATGCAAATAAATCCGCTAAAGAATTATCAGCCGATAACAACAAAACTATTTTACTTAATCTTGTTAATAAACTTCTTGAAGTAAAATAATGGGCCTCGTCATCCGCCAAAGCATTTACACTACTATAATCTCGTATGCCGGGGCGGTTATCGGGTACATCAATTTGTTGTACTTGTTTCCTAAATTTCTGGAACCCGAACAGGTGGGGTTGCTGCGAACAATTCAGGACGCAGCCATTTTGCTGGCACCCTTTGCTTCGTTTGGGTTAACACAAAGTATTTTTAGGTTCTATCCACAAATTGTAAAAGACAAAGCTACCGAAGCCGCATTCGTTAGCCTGATCACACTTTTGGCCTTGAGCGGCTTTGCCGTTTTTTTTATTGCCTTTAAGTTCTTTGAAACTCCCATCCTATACTACTTTGAAACCAATGCGAGTCAAATCATTCAATATGCATCGGTAGTACTCTGGCTTACGCTGATCTTGTTGATTACCGCACTGCTGGAAGCTTATTCACGGTCGTTACTCAAAATGATTTTCCCTAACCTGTTGCGGGAGATTGTGGTAAGACTGATCCTGGCAATTCTGGTGATCTTGTATTTCCAAGGTTACCTAACCTACAATCAATTCATTATTGGAACCGTTTTGGGCTATCTCTTTTGTTTGTTGATTTTAGTAAGCTATCTCAGTATCCTAAAAAAGGTATCATTTGCTTACAACTTCAAAGCAATACAACGTGATAAAATAAGATCGTTGGTTATTTACAGTTCATTGAGTTTTGCAGGAACGGCCGGAATGATTTTAATTGGCAAGGTAGACAGCATGATGGTATCGGGTATGTTGGGCCTGGCGGCTAATGCTGTTTATACCACCGCATTTTACATGGCTACTATTATAGAATTTCCGAAGCGGGCCATGAGCCAGGTGGCTATGCCTTTAATTGCACGAGCCTTTGAAAAAAATGATCTGGCAGATGTTAAGACTATTTACCAAAAAACAGCCGTCAATCAGTTTATTATTGGGGCCTTGCTTCTTATTGGTGTGTTCATTAACCTCGATAACATCTTTTCACTCATGCCAAAGCAGGAGGTTTATGAAGTTGGCAAATGGGTAGTAATTATAGTAGGTATTGGAAAACTGGTGGATATGCTGTTTGGTCCGAGTAGTGAGATTATTGTACTCTCTAAATATTACGCCTTCAATATTTTGTTGTTAACCTCATTGGCAGCCATTGTGATTGTCAGCAACAATATTCTAATTCCAATTTACGGCATAAACGGAGCTGCCATTGGTTCGGCATTAGCGTTGATTACGTTTAATACCCTGAAATACTTTTTTATCTGGTACAAGTTAAAAATGCAACCTTTTAATTGGGCCACAGCTAAAGTACTGGTTATAGCTATGCTGATGATCGGTTTAAATCTGGTCATTCCTATAATAGAACAGGTTGTGTGGGACATTACCCTTCGTTCAGCAGCCATTACAATCGTTTATTCCCTTCTTATTTTCTATTCGCGCGCCACGCCTGATGGTAACGCTTTTTTGTTGAAGCAGCTTAATAGATTTAGATCAAAGTAAAAAAAGCTAATAAATCAATTTATTGTTTTAGCCGTCAAATTACCCATTCAATCTACAACTGGTGTACGGCAGTTTTAAAAATGGACTTGCCTAACTTACAGCATAAACTTTAACAGTCCTTGGCCTAGTGTAAATAACACTAAGATTTACAATGATTTTAATTATACTTAAATTTCATCTAATAGCTGAGCCAACTTTCTGGTTAACTCACGCCTTGAATATTTAGTTACATCAGCGTTCTTCTCCCGCTCTAATTCATTTACGAGATACAAGTCATGTTTTTTAATCAAGTAGTTGAATAATCCATTTTGATTATCGAAGGCAAATGTTTCGCCTATTCCAGTTTCTTTAATAACCATTGCTGCATCGCCATCTGTTGGACCAATACAAAGTACGGGGCGTTTCGAAGCCATGTACTCAAATAATTTGCCTGTTAGTACCCACCTGGAACCTTCAAAGTCATCAATCGGCAGCAGGAGTATTTGAGCAGAATTTAGAAATTTAATAACCTCATTGTGGGGCTTGAATGGGATTTGTTCAAAAAATTCACCAATATCATTTTGGTCTATTGATGCTAAAACAAAAGGATCAATCCTTCCAATCAGTTTAACTTTTAAATGTTGTAAAAGCGGATGATTAATCTTTTTTAATTGTGCAATTGCTTTCCATAAAGCATCCGGGTTTCTTCTTTTAAAGAAGGAACCCACATGAACAAGAGTAAAGTCTGTATCTAATATTTGGGCGTCTTCAAAATCCGATTCATCAAAACCGTTTGTAATCAATTCCACGCGTTGGGCTCCTTTACTTTCAAACTCGTCTTGCATTAACTTTCCAACCACGATAACAGCAGATGCGGATAAAAGTATCTTAGATTCAAGCAAATGGTGTTTCTTATCAGCAAAACGAGTTAGTTTAAAATCTTTATAATAATCCATCGTAGTCCATGGATCTCTAAAATCGGCAAGCCAGGGAATGCCTGTCTTTTTTGCAAGGTTATAGCCAATCAGATGATTCGAGTGTGGCGGACCTGTAGAAATTACCGCGTCAAATTTTTCCTGCTTCAGTTTATTTATCAAAAATGAAACTGAGGGTTTAATCCAAAAGCATCGGGTGTCCGGAATAAATAGATTACCTCTTACCCAAATGGAAATGGACTCGAGTATTGAAATATCTTTACCTAATTTGATATTTGATCTGCGAATTCCCTCTTTTTGACTTTTACCGGTCAACAACTTATACCAGGAGTAAGGCTCCCATATTTTTGTCTTAATCACCTCAATACCCGGAGGAATTTCAGCAATCAAAGAATTATCAACTTCCGGGAATTCACCATTTGAAACGGTGTAAATAACTGGCTCCCAGTTAAAATCTCTTAAGTATTTAGTAAACTTTAATACCCGTTGCACAGCCACGCCACCCGCGGGCGGCCAATAATAAGTAATGATGAGAACTCGCTTTGTCATTAAAAACAAAAGTAGTCAGTTGGTAGCAGGCGGGTGGCAAACATGTTTAATTATTTACAGATGGTGATAATTTCATAGACCTGATCTGGCCTGAACCACTTGGTGTTTGTGTCTTTCTTAAACCATGTTAACTGCCGCTTGGCATAATGTCGCGAGTTTCGTTTCAACAACCTTATAGCTTCATCTTTATCGTATAAGCCATCTATAAATCCAAAAATCTCACGATAGCCAACTGTTTGCAATGCATTCAGATTCTGCAACGGATAAAACTTTTCTGCTTCCGCAAACAAACCTTCCTCAATCATAGCATCCATGCGCTTGTCAATCCGGGTATAAAGTTCTTCGCGCTCAAGTTCTAACCCAATTTTTACAATCTGAAACGGATGCTCCAGTTTCTTTTGCTGGCGCAATTCATGCATTGGTTTTTGCCAGGCCCGGTACAACTCTAATGCGCGGATTAACCGGTGCGGATTCTGGATATCCACTACCTCAAAATAATCCGGATCAACCTGCTTTACCTGAGCTTGCAGCCAGCTCAGTCCATTTGCTTCATACTCTTTATTGATTCGCTCCCGTACACCTTCGGGTACAGGGGGCATCTCATCAAAACCCTCCAGCACAGCCCGCACATATAAACCAGAGCCGCCACAAAGAATCAGGTAATCAAACTTTTCGAACAATGAATGAATCAACGCTAATGCATCGCGGCCATAGGCACCGGCATCGTAATCTTCTTGTATGGAATGCGAGTTTATGAAATGATGTTTAACAATACTTAATTCTTCCAGGCTGGGCTTTGCTGTGCCAATATCCAGTTCGCGGTAAATCTGGCGCGAGTCGGCCGAAATAATTTCGGTGTTAAAGTGCTGTGCCAACCGAATGGCTAAGGCAGTTTTACCCACTGCCGTGGGACCTACAATTACGATTAGTTTTTTTGTCGATTGCATTAAGGTACGAATTACGAATTACGATTGAACTGATCAAATCTGTAATTCGAAAATCGAAATTCATAAATCGTAAATTTAGGGTTATCTTGCGGACTAAAATTCGCCACTACGAATGATTAAGTACACTAACCAATTTTTGACTAAGCTGGAAGATCTGATTGCCGAATCGGACTACATTCTGCGCTACGAGAAAGGGAATTTCAAATCGGGTTATTGCCTGCTGAAAGAACAGAAGATCATGATTATAAACAAGTTCTTTACGGTAGAAGGTAAAATTAACGCCTTGCTGGATATTCTGAGAAATCTGGAATTAGACCCGGCCCGGTTTACCGAAAAAAGTAAAAAACTTTACGAAGAACTACATACAGCTGAAGTAAAGAGTTGAGAGCCTGATGAAGTATATTTGACTATGCAAGAGGCAGTTCTACATCCACCCCGCACACTACTGGAAGTATACAAAATGCTACCCGAGGGAACGCGTGCCGAATTGATTGATAACTCTTTATATATGTCGCCCGCACCAACTGTTAGTCATCAGAATATTGTCGGAACTTTGTACAGTTCAATTTTAGTCTTCCTTCGAAAGAAACAAATTGGCAACGTTTTTATTTCTCCAATTGACGTTTTTCTTGATAAGTCCAATGTCTTCCAACCAGATATTGTGTTTGTTTCAAGTTCTAACCTATCCATCGTAAAGGAGGATGGTATCTATGGATCACCCGACCTTGTAGTTGAAGTTCTTTCCACGGGAACAAAAAAATTAGACCTCACCAAGAAAAAAGATGCTTACGAAAAAGCGGGTGTAAAAGAATATTGGGTGGTTGATCCGGAAACACATGAAGCCATTGGCTTCCGCCTGGTGAAAGGCAAATATCAAGAGTTTAAGCGCCAACAAAATAAAGTCAGTTCACTACTGCTTAATCGGAGTTTCAAGTTTTAATTCCATTTGAAAATTACATTCCTCGGCACCGGAACTTCACAAGGTGTGCCCGTAATCGGGTGCCCATGCGAGGTATGCCAGTCGTTGGATTATCGCGATAAGCGGTTGCGTTCGTCTATTCACATACAAGTAGATGATTTAAGTCTGGTGATTGATACCGGACCCGACTTTCGCCAACAAATGCTGCGCGAACGTATTAACCGGTTAGATGCGGTGCTGTTTACACACAGCCATAAAGATCATATTGCCGGACTTGACGATGTGCGGGCTTATAATTATCTGCAAAAAAGTGATATGCCCGTGTATGGAAATGCAGATGTACTAACACAACTCAAAACCGAATTTTACTACGCATTCGAAAAAAATAAATATCCCGGAATTCCACAGCTAAAACTTCACGAGATAACCGAGCCTTTTTCAATCGGAGCTGTAAAAATTTTGCCGTTACCCGTTTTGCATTATCAATTGCCCGTGTTGGGATTCCGTATCAACAACTTCAGTTACATAACTGATGCTAACCAGATACCTGAGCAAACATTAGAACTACTTAAAGGCACGCACACCCTGGTTCTCAACGCACTTCAACGCGAAAAACATCTCTCGCATTTTAACCTGGAAGAGGCGCTGGCTATGGCTGCACGCATCGGGGCTGAACAAACTTATTTTATTCACATCAGTCATAAACTTGGCCGCCATAAAATAGTAGAACGTGAGTTACCAAATTCAGTAGCTTTGGCTTACGATGGCCTGAGTATTGAAGTCTGACGCGTGCACAACAATTATTACTTTCTAAAACAACTCAGCAAGCATTTACACCAAAAGCTAACTGGCTTTCGGGCAGTGGCCTGCTTTAGCCAGAATAAAGATGAGTTGATGCTGGAATTTAACAACTCACATCAATCATACTTTATTAAAGCCAGCCTGCAAGCCGATTTTTGCTGTTTGTCTTTCCCTGATCAGTTTAACCGCGCCCGCAAAAACAGTATTGATCTCTTTGCGGAAATTATTCTGAAAAAAGTTTTGCAAGTATCGTATGTGGACAACGAGCGGTGCATAGCTATTCAACTGGAAGATCATTTTACTTTACTGTTGAAAATGCACGGTAATCGGGCCAATGTTGTTCTCTTTCAAAATGATAGTGCGATAGCCTTATTCCGAAGCCATTTAAAAAGTGATCTAACACTTACGCTTTCTACACTTAACCGTACACTTGATTTCAGTGAGCAAACTTTTCGGAAGCAATTATCTAATCTGCAAGCCTATTATTTTACGTTTGGCAAATTGGTTTGGCAATATTGGAATGATAAGATAAAAGGTTTCGATACAGATTTGTGGCCAGCATTCCAGCAACTAATTCAGGAATTGGAATCACCCCGATACTATCGGATTGAGCATTCAAATAAACTTCAGCTTTCATTGCTGCCAACTGGTACTATTCTAAAAGAGTTCGATAATCCGGAAGAGGCGCTCAATTCATTTTTTATCCAGTACGTTTTTCAACAGGCTTTCAGTTCGCAGAAAGACAAACAACTGAAAACACTACGCGACCAGATCAAAGCCGGACAAAATTATATTCAAAAGAACAGACAGAAATTAACAGAACTGCAACAGGACAAACACTACCAGCTTTGGGGCGATTTACTGATGGCCAACCTTCACCAGCTCACCAGCGGAATTACACACACCACCCTCACCAGTTTTTACGATAATCAACCTGTGGAGATAAAACTTAAACCGGATCTTTCGCCACAAAAAAATGCCGAAGTGTTTTATCGCAAGGCAAAAAATCAACAGATCGAAATTAATCAGTTGCAAAAAGCTATCGACACCAAAACAGTTGATCTACAAAAACTGAATCAGAAACTTACGGAAGTAGAAAACACCGCTGACTTAAAACAACTGAAGCAAACTGAACCTGAAACACCTTCAAAACAAAAAAATGTAATTCTTCCCTACCACGAGTTTGAGCACAAAGGCTTTCGCATTTGGGTAGGTCGCAATGCCGAAGCCAACGATGAACTTACGTTGAAGCTGGCTTACAAAGAAGACTTGTGGTTGCACGCAAAAGATGTGGCGGGTTCGCACGTCATTATTAAACATCAATCGGGCAAAAATTTTCCGAAAGATGTAATTGAACGGGCAGCTCAATTAGCCGCTTACAACTCCAAACGCAAAACCGATTCGCTTTGTCCGGTAATTGTTACACCCAAAAAATTTGTACGCAAACGCAAAGGCGACCCGGCCGGAGCGGTTGTAGTGGAACGGGAGCAAGTAATTTTGGTGGAACCTAAACTTTAAAGTTACCGGTTTCCAGTTACCACAAACCGGAACTGGTAACTATTCTAACTCAACACGCTCCTATAAAATATTTGGAAAAGGTGGATTTCAAATGCCCTAAATAACAATTGCTAATATAAATCTTAATATTTTAGAGTAAACAAAAATCCAACTATGAAATTATTCCCATCCATAATTTTGACTTTGATCACTACTCTTTCTTTTGGGCAGCGGGTTGAAGTGACGCTCGGCCCTGTGTTAGATCCGAAGCAAATCCGCAACGATGTGAAATTACCTCGCATAGCTTTTGGCGGGTCTTATTCCACAACGCTGTTCTTTAATCCGGTAGAAAAGAAAACCTATACAGGTTTCGGGTTTAAAGACAAAGCCTTTCATTTTGCTGTGCTCGACAATTACCTGAATTATTCGGGTGTAAAGAAATTGGCAGCAGAAACAATCAACGAACGCGTTACACTCAATTCGTTCATAATCGTTAACAATAAAATGTTTGTGCTCTATAGCATGAAGTTCCCTGACCAGGACGGATTTTCGGTATATGTAAACGAAGTGAGCGATGATATGGTGATTCTTGGCTCTCCTATAATCCTTCACAATTTCAAGGATCTTAAAGCATATGGAATGAATATCTCTGTGTACATATCCCGCGACAAACAACATCTCCTTATTAATCGGCTTTATGAAACCCGCCCAAAGGAAAAGCAAAAGATGGATTGTAAGGTTATCAACAACTCGTTCTCAGAAGTATGGTTCAAAACCATTGAAATGCAGAATTTTGATAAAGAATTGAAGGTTCGATCTGTTGACGTAGATAACTCAGGAAACTTTTACTGTCTTGTTGAACCCAATATCAGAAAAGTGACTCAACCAACCATATACTCCTATTTCTGGAAAACTAAATCACAAAAGGCATTCACGGCTGGACTTACTACTGGTGATAATTTCGGTACCAAACTGGAGTTACTAAATGGAGAAACTCCATACGTAGTAGGCCTTAACGAAAGTGACAAAAAAGTAACCTACTTCGTTCATCGAATTGATAAGCAAGCAGAAGCTTTGGTAAGCCTTGGGTCTAGCGTAATGCCCGGTGATTTCTATAAAGATTCAAATTTTCGCGGATTTGAGACAGACGATTGGAGCGTAACCGATGTGGTATCACTTGAAAACAATACAGTTGTAGCTTCAATTGAAGCTTCAACTTATAGCAGCTCCACCAAGGTGTTTTATTCCTATAATGCTTACATTTTAGGATTACGTGAAGACGGATCGCAAGCATGGGCGAGGACTATCTATAAGAAACAGGGCGTTACCTTAGATGGTACCTATGGACACGTCCTAATCCCAGCCAAAGACAACGTACTTATCATTTACAATGACAACGAAGACAACATAAGTAAAAAACCGGAAGACCCGAAAGTTGATATCTTTAGAACCAAGGATCCAATGGTTGTAGTTCAGGAGATTGATCCCGCAGGAAAAGTAAGCAAGTATCCACTTTCGAAGAATCCATCTATGAAAGGTTATGCCTTATTCTTCAACATGATGGGCAAAATAGATAAGGGGCTTTACTACGCAACCGGCATGAAAATAAATGGTCTGTTTTCAATTGATTCCCGAAACATGACGCTGCTTATCAAATAGACCGTGAATCCTCTTTGGTGTTTTTTTTCTGTAAGGTGATAAGCGGTGCTTTTAAGAAGCTATTAATAATACCTATTAGCATTTCACCTTATAGCACCTATATCTCATCAGTTTCCAGTTACCAAAAACTAAACTGGTAACTGGAAACTGGTAACTAATTTAACTCACCAC
>Ga0075163_10004141_pt1 | contig 19448 bp, 20 predicted proteins | sample JI1023141ADNA_FD_71478 | JGI IMG/M metagenome (GOLD analysis project Ga0075163, IMG submission 71478) | Wastewater effluent complex algal communities from Wisconsin, to seasonally profile nutrient transformation and Carbon sequestration -... | ecosystem: Engineered > WWTP > Effluent > Algae...
TCCCCATTGTATTAAGACAAACTGAGACAGAAAGACAAAAGGCCGCTGTTGATATGCCTTTGTTGCCTATCAATGCCCCCTACCAAAATAAAACTGTACCCTTAATCCAAGTTGTCGATGGCATTAACCTACAATGGGCCAATCCAATTATCTGGCGCTTTGATAGAAAACGAGCGATTACCGTTCAATGCACCCCAGATGGCGTTACGGCTACTGCGCTTCGCAATGAAGTCTTAAATAAAATAGAACAGATTCCACTCCCCCCAGGATATACGCTGACTTGGGATGGAGAATATGACAGCTCTCTAGAATCTGTCTCAGCACTAACACCTGGCTTATTACCGACTATTATCGTCATGCTCTTAATTATCGTCGCGCTATTTAATGCCTATCGCCCCCCATTAATTATCATCATGACCATCCCTTTTGTCATGATTGGCGTAACCTTTGGCTTATTAGTCACAAAAGTACCTTTTGGATTTATCGCTCTATTAGGCGGTATGAGTTTATCAGGCATGATGGTTAAAAATGCGGTGGTATTACTAGATCAAATCACGATTTATAAAAAAGAAGGTATGAATCCCTATGATGCAGTGGTCTTAGCAGCCCAAAGCCGTCTATCGCCTGTTATTAATGCGGCCATCACAACGATATTAGGAATGATCCCTTTATTACAAGATATTTTCTGGGTCTCGTTGGCTGTAACCATTATTTTTGGTTTAGCTTTTGGAACATTGCTGACGATGGTACTGGTTCCCGTATTTTATTGTATCTTGTTTGGCATTACTAAAAAGTCATAAGTTGACGAGTATCCATCGCCAAGTATGAATTCTCCGATAGCATTTTAAAGTAGTATAGAATAACTATAGGTAAGAAAGCTGGAAAATAGACATGGCCCAAATTCTAAGATGGCAACAACGATTAAATAATCTGATAAAAGCGAACCAAAAATTATCTGATGCCATTCATTTATCTAAGTCACGTCAACTATCAGATCTTGAAAAACTAGGTTTGATACAAGCGTTTGAATTTACGCATGAATTAGCATGGAGCTTACAGAGCTATTGCGTATAGAGAATGAGTTAGATGATTTAATGTTACCCTGGAAGATAGATCTTTCCTTGAAGCATAATATCGATAATCCTGCTTTGGTCGAACATATCCGCGCGGTAGGGGTAAAATTTTATCAACGCACCATGTAATATTATTAAAAATTGTATTGCCAACGTTTAAAACGTTTGATGTATTAACTTTTTAAACGTTGGAACATAAGCATTTACCTTTTTGGCAATCAAAGACCCACGGAATAGATAGAGGTTAATAGTTTTTAGATACCCATCCCAAAGAGCCTAGTGATAAATAGCATTCATGTCGTAAAACCTAACCATCATTTAGCTCAGCTTCTAACTGCGCCACTGTCGGTAGACTTGTTTTAAGCTCTTTAGGCAGCGCTTTAGACAACGTATACTCAGAAACGCCTATAGGTGCTTTCATGCTTCGTAAAGCATATTCGGCAACAACCTTATTTTTAGATTTACACAAGACTATTCCAATGGTTTGGTTATCTCCTTCTTTACGCATCATATCGTCAACCGCCGCAAGATAAAAACCAAGTTGACCCATGTGTTCTGGTTTAAACTTGGTCGCTTTAAGCTCGATAACAACGAATGACCGTAAATGCAGATGGTAAAAAAGGAGATCCACAAAGAACTCTTGGTCATCAAATGTCAATGGCACTTGAGAGCCAACAAATGCGAAACCTTGGCCGAGCTCTATGAGAAAATCACGCACGTGTGTTACCAGCGCGTCTTCTATTGCTCGCTCATGAGCTTTGCCTTGTATTGTTAGAAAATCAAAATTGTAGGGATCCTTTAAAATCTCATGGGCTAAATCGGATTGAGATGCAGGCAATTGCTCATGGAAATTAGTGATTTTCTTACTGGTGACAGCTTGACGAGCATACAAATCACTTTCAATTTGCATTTCTAAAACTGACCGTGACCAGCCATTTTTAATGGTTTGTTGAGCATACCATTCTCGCTCTACAGCGTCTTTTATCATCTGCATTAGGCGAACAATATGTCCCCAAGGTAATTGCGGCACAGCTTGTGTCGTAATTGATAGTAGGGGATAAAGTGATGCAAATTGTTTCATTCTTTGTAGGTTACGTACAGAAAATCCCTGCATTTCAGGAAAATTTTGCCGCATATCATGAGAAAATTGCTCTAAAAAGTGCGAACCCCAGTGATGAGCCTTTTGCTTCTCAATTAAATCTGCACCTAACTCCCAATAAAATTTAATCAACTCACTATTAGCAGCGAGTGCTGCACGTATCTGTGCTGTTTTTAACCGATCTTTTATGTTAGTTAAAAAACATTTATAGGCTTCATCAAGATGCAATGAGTCACCTTGAGCCTTAAGCGTGTTAATCATAATCATATCCTTTTTGATTTAGTTGGACTGTTGCTACGCCGATAGTGTAATTTGTTGCACTGCTATACTGCAATAGATAAATATTATCTAATTCATGTAAATGTTAATATTTCATGCGCGTTGAAATCTTGTTCGTTCGATGACACGTGATTTTTCAAAAGCCTCAATATCGTTTACGTCTTCGTAATTTCTTTTTAATACCGACAGCGCTGCGCCGACTAAAAAAGAAGTGGGTAGTCTATGCGCTAATAGCGTTTTAAGTACTCCCAAAAAAAGCGCATTGTATACCGTATTGTAATGAGGGCTATTGGGATCTTTTGATGCTCTTGCTGAGAAAGCTCTACCATAAATCTATCCAGCACCGATCCCTACAACAACCGGTTTAAAAAAATTAAAAACCGTTTGTGCTGACTCAGATGACGCTGTTTTTTGTATTACAGGAATAAGTCCGCGCATAATAGTACCTCTTAAGCTTTAATGGTGAGAGTGCATGAATACTAATCAAAAACAGAAATTATCATTACCGTAGATACTACGGTATTTAAAATAATCATATCAGCCTAAAATAATTCAAACTTCATATCTTCACTCAGAATTTGGATGATAAAATATCATGAAAGCACTAACAGATGAAACATTACTTCCATCTGAACAGGCTTTATTTGATCCTCGACTTAACTTTGAGTCTGGACCCAACATTTTTGTTGGGCCAAGGCCCAACCTATTACACTTGTTCAATTAACCATGGGCCGTTAAACTAGCTGCAAAAACGATGTGAGACAAATCATGGATGCAACTTTTGGTTTTAGTAAACAACAACGAAAAGTATTGTTCCTGTCTTCTTTAGGCGGGGTTTTAGAGTTTTATGATTTTATTATTTATATTTTTTTGACGCCGTTTCTTGAAAAAGTTTTTTTTGCTCAAAGTGATACCTATCTTGCGACCTTAAAAACGCTGGCCATTTTCTCTATTGGATATTTTGTTCGCCCATTTGGCGGCATTGTCTTTGCGCATTTTGGTGATAGGTATGGGCGTAAAGTTGTATTTTTACTTACCGTTTTATTTATGGCCATTCCCTCTTTTGCTATCGGCATACTGCCAACGCCCGCTCAAATCGGCTGGATATCTCCGATATTGTTGCTATTTTTTCGTCTCATGCAAGGGCTTTCTTTAGGCGGTGAAATTCCAGCTGCGATTACCTTTTTATATGAGCATTTTATGAATAAAAGAAAAGGCCTCGCCATTGCTATTTTATTTTTTGGCTTAAATGCGGGCATCCTTCTTGGCTCACTTATCACAGCCCTACTCACCTCATATTTATCAGAACAACAAATGCTTAATTATGGCTGGCGCATCCCTTTTATTATTGGAGGGCTTTTTGGTCTCATCTCGCTTTATTTGCGTCGCTATTTACAAGAAACACAAGCCTTTAAAGCTTTAAATAAAGAAGGCATTGCTAAAATTCCACTGTTTGAATTAATGCGAATTGCACCTTTTCGCGTCGTACAAGGCGTTTTTTTGGTGGCCCTAGGCTCTATTTCAATCTTTTTTTTCCTCTATTGGCCACAGTATTTGAGCCAATATATGCATTACGATTTCAACCAATTAATGCATCTCAATACAGCATGTACCCTATTTTTAAGTTTTACGGTTATTTTAGGAGGGCTATTGGCTGATAAATTTGGGTATTATCGACTCTATTTTTATGGTGCGGTCAGCATGGCACTCTTAGCCTATCCCCTATTTTTGGTATTTACCCTAAAGAGCATGATAGCCGCAACCTTATGTTATCTAACATTTTCTATTATATTTGGGCTTTTGCCTTGTGGTTACGCCGTTATTTTATGCGAAGCCTTTCCAACTGCCATTCGCTATTCTGGCATCTCTTTAAGTTATAACTTAGCTTATGCTATCTTTGGCGGGTTAAGCCCTGTCATTTGTACCGTTGCCATCCATACCTTTAACAACATATTAGCCCCTGCTTATTATATGATTGCAGTTGCCCTATTAGCGAGTCTCGCAGCCTTTTCTGGTTATATTAAAGCAAGTAATAATAAGTTGTTGATCAAATTAAGGGCAGCCATGTATAATATGTCTCTTTTTGTTCATTAGTGAAGCCCATGAAATCTGTTGTTTGTGCCCAAGATACGCTATTGCGTCTCGCGCAAGAATCTTGCCAATCAAATGGATTGGCGAAAGAATCCTCTCCACTTTTATTTGCTGGCATTTTAGCCTATCAACAAAATAATGTTACTAACGCTTTTCAATTTTTGTCTGAAGCGGCTTTAACTCAAAACTTAGTAGCTATCACCTATTTATTTGAGCTGTTTAAACTTCCCGAGTGCGCTGATTTAAAAAAACAATTTAAAACACGCGACCCGATTTTCTTTGAAAACGCTGAACATCAATTACGCAACACATCACCGCATGCTTTCGGTGCCGCCTGGTTAAGGCAGTCTCATTATTATATGAAATATCTCGTACTTGCACATGAATCCACGCTTAGCAAGAAAAAGCAAAAAGAACGCGATGGTTTTGTGGCCTCTCTAGAAAGTCATGCATCCACACAACCTGAAGGCTTATGGGCTAGTTATTTATTAACAACGATAAAGACATTAACGCCGCAAAAAAAGACTCGCTATCAATCGATTGCTACAAAATTAAAGACCATTTCAGTAGAGGTAGTGCCCACAAACCAAGATGAAATCATTATTGCTGCTAATTTAGGTTCTAGTTCCGCTTGTGCTACGCTGATGTCAAAAAACGATCCCCTATGGCTATTTAGAGCGGCTATTCTTGACAAAGTATCTGCGCTCAATGCGTTGATATTATTTATCGATAGAGAAAAGTCAGAAAATTTATGGTTAAAACTTAAGTTTGAGTATTGGGCTTTACGCGCCTACCATCATCCTAAAAATGATGCGCAACATCGAATACTTTTGGCCATTGAATTAGCGCAATACTATATTAATACGAGTCAAGATGACAATATTCCTGAAAGTCACAGGAAAACACTGGCCATTTTAGCGCCGTTCATAGACCTTAAAACCAACGAAAAAACAGCTAAAGCAATTTACTCACTGTTGGCCACATCTTATTATAATTATTTGAAACAGCAGTATTCAGAAGACGATTTTGAACGTTTTATTGGATATTATGTGAAAGCAGATCACGTAAGTGTCGGTGAGATTGCCCATTTTGCGTATCAACAGCTGCATGAACAATATCGGTTCAATGAGCCTGCTTATGTTAAAAGCCGTGATTTTTTAATTCAAATTAAACATCCTCTTATTCCGTATTTAGCCTTTGCAGATACGATGAAAATGCTACTAGATACTTTAGAGTCTGAGCATGTGTCACAGGCAACCTATGACGCTATCAATGCCTGTATTAACGAAAGTTTACCTTTATTAGACTCACCTTATAAAGATATCGTAGCCCAAAACATACTATTAATTTTGGGCCATTATAACCTTAATGTACACCAACTCACTGATAATCAAACACCGTTATATTTAAAGGCGATTAAGCAACGTTTATGGCCTTGTATTAAAGACTGTCAATTAAATAAAATTCAGTATTATTATTTATTTGCTAAATATGATATCGAAGCAGCTGTCAATGTAAGTTTATTGATTGAAGCATTTAGCGCAGGCAATATCTACGCAGGAAAATTCCTCTCAATTTTATATGAAACGGGCATTGATGGTGTATTACCGAAGGATATTCAAAAAGCTTATGATATTAATTTTAAAATATTACAATTAAATACGTCAGAAGATGCCACGATAAAAGGACAAGCTGCCTGTGAGCTCAGTAAACTTTTTATTAATCATGGTGGATTAGGTCGTTTATCTATCGATGAGGCTATTGCATATGCTCATCTTGGCATGGAACTCGATTTTGAACCAGCCATATTTAATTTGGCAAAACTATACATAATTAAAGGTGATGATGAAAAGGCTATTCATTATTTCCTTATATGCGCAGAAAGCGGTGATGTCGATGCCATGTTTTCATTATCGGCACTTCATGCGAATGATATCAATTGTCCCCATTATTGCCTAAAAACTGCCATGAAATGGGCAGTCTGCGCTTATCAAAAAGGTTTTTTACCAGCCGCGCATAATATTGCCATTTTACTTCAGACCGATGGCACATTAGGTGAACCCTATCAATACAATCAAGAGTGTTATTTAGATTTCCTCGTAATAGCCGCTGAACTGTTTGGCCCAAGCCAATTGTCTTTGGCTGTGATGTTTAAAAAAGGGTTGCTTTCCCTTAATGGAGAGAACCATAAAGCACGCACCACTGCGATATTAGAAGTCCTTTTACAAAATGCCAAACAAAATGGCATGGAAGACTTTGTTCAAACCCTTGAAGATATTGAGCAATATTTAGGAGACATCCCCCTGACTGAAGCCGTGTATGCGAGCATTGTAAAGGGAGACTTCAATAGCGCATGGGCACACGCTCAGTCATTGCAACTATCAACCTATCAGAAAGACTACAAGCCGTTACCCTCTGATGACGAGTTTGTTGATGTTGAACCAAAAGCTTGCCTACCAGGAGCGCATATCCCTGGTCGTTTACGTGAGGAAATGCAGCACTTCCTCACACTACAAAGCGTAACGTCACAACAATATTTAGCGTTACTTGAGCGCTTTACAAAAAAATTTACTGAATATCGCGTTGATTATCAACGTTCAGGCTCACGTGTTGGTTTTTTTGATCCCAATGGCGCTAATACTACGGTGATTCATCCACGACATGAGAAAAGCGCCACCGTTGAGACAAATAGGCGAAAAGACTATCAAGCACATATTGGAAAACTTTTGTGCTTAGGGGGCTCATAATACTATTTTAACCGATGCTTAAGCTCATCAGCACCATGGCCTATCATTGTACCAAGGGCAGCGATGCCTAAGAAAAGCAATGTCACTCGATAGCCTTCACGTCCTGGGAGTATGTTGTATGTTTTTCTATATTGAAGCACTAAGTCATAATAACGTCTGGCCTCCATTAGACCACAACCAAGTCCAGCACCAAAAAATCCAGATGTAAAATAATATGTACGCGGTTTTTCTTTCTCTACTGCGACTGGTGCCAAGACTTCTTTCTTTTTTTCTTTGCTAAAGATCATAACAAACCTCTTTAATTAGTGCGTGAGTGCTATGCAATCACATAAAGTAGTACTGCAAAAAAGTGACAAATACTTCCCGCTAAAACAAATAAGTGCCATAGCGTATGACTAAATCTTAATTTTTCCCAAACATAAAAAACAACACCCACGGTATAACAAAGCCCACCCGCCACGATACATTCTATGCCACCAAGTGGTAGCAGTGCATAAAGGGGTTTAACCGCCACGACGACCATCCATCCCATAACAAGATAAATCACAGTAGACAGTGTTTCAAACCTATGCACAAAAAACATTTTAAAAATAATGCCAGCGACTGCCAAAGACCAAACGATTACAAATAAAGTCCAGCCCCACGGTCCCTTAAGGGTAACTAACGTAAAGGGGGTATAACTCCCTGCGATTAATAAATAAATAGAGGAATGATCGATAATACGAAACAAATGCTTAAGATTAGGCGCCCTCATACTGTGATATAGCGTTGAGCTTATATACATTAATAATAAAGAGCTTCCAAAAACGATGCTTGATATCAGTTTTAATTCATCAGATTGACTTGCTGCAAATTGATATAATAAGGTAATCGCCACTAAACTCAACAAAGCGCCTAACGCATGCGTTGTCGCATTGCCAATTTCTTCAGCCCTTGTTTGTAGCTTACTTTCTTTAAACCAAGACATCTTATCTCCAAGGCTGCAAATATGGTCATAAAATAACACATCTTTGAGTTGAGGTCATGCTTTTAGCGTAACTACTCACCAGCACGCGACGTCCCGCGGCTTGTCCGCGGGATCCAGCGAACACCTGTGCATCAGGACAAGCCGCGGGGCGTCGAGGCACGGGTGGTACCTGGGCAGTGACCTTTTAGCTATATTCTGGTTAATGTATAATCATCCATGTTACCTAACTATTCGGCTCACAATGAAATCTATCACTTGGTATAAACACGATAATGATAAAATCACCTTAACACTATATGTTCAGCCTGGTGCAAAACACACAGAAATTGCTGGGTTACACGGTGACGCACTTAAAATAAGACTAGCTTCTCCGCCTATCGATGGGCAGGCAAATAAAGCCTTATTAATCTATATCGCAAATCAATTTGATGTGCCTTTGCGTCAAGTTACCTTAAAACAAGGCGACAAATCGAGACATAAGGTTGTGGTTGTAATAGGCAGCATGGTTTCTCCTGAACAACTATATCGCAGCGCTGACTTATGCTAAACGGCTTAGTAATAATTTCAACGCCAGCAATATTAAAATACAGCCCGTGAGTCGTTCTATCCAATGACTCATTTTCTCAAATTTAGCACGTGTCTTTTTACCAGAAAGACAAAAAGCCACAAATGAAAACCAAAGCCAAGTTTCTATAAATATTATCCCTGCCAGTATGAGTTTAACCTGCCCTGATATATCGGTCGGTATCATGACTGAAAACAAACTCACAAAAAATAGCATCGCTTTAGGATTAAAAGCATTAGTAATAAACCCCACTTTAAAGGCCTGAATAGGGGGGATGTCTTGCTTAAGATGATGTCCAGATATTTTATCAAAATGCCCTTTGGACATTAAGTTTTTATATCCTATATAAAATAAGTAACTGGCCCCAATTATTTGAACCAAATGAAGCAATAAAGGCGTATGTACAATAAGAACACCAAGCCCCAACAGCGTATAAGTAATATGAATTAATAGACCTACCGCTATGCCTAGTGCTGTTAATAACGCACTACGCCTTGAATAAACCAAGCTATTTTTGACAACAATAGCAAAGTCAGGGCCTGGGCTAATTAATGAAACAAATACCACCCCTAGTAAGGGCAGCAACAGCAGGGCTTGTGGCGATTGGTCCATAAAAATTCACCTTCTAAATCATTAACGTGCAATAGAGAAAACATTACTGCTTTTGTAATTTTGGGGCATGTTCTCTTTATTAATCTCTGAATATGACCATAATCCTGAGTTAGTATCAAGTACTATAAATAAGGCGTCGCTGCCATATCTTTCTGAAAACTCATGGCTTCCAGCAGCGGTACACGCATTATCTGAACACACAATCGTTGATAATTTCCCTTCGGTAAAATCTTTAGGATATTGATTGTAAATCTCTTCTGGAAATTCCCACGTCTGTGCCGCGTCATGGCTTATCATTAAAAATGGGGCGTCATTTTTAGTTTCATTTTCATATGAACCTACGATAACACAGCGTTGATGATGACAATTCACGCTTTCAACATTAATATTTGGATATTTTGTTATGATATCATTATCAAACACGCTTGCTTGAGACTGCCAGGTATTGCCACTATCAGTGCTTTTTAAGAGTAGCGGTCTTCGCTCAGCGCTCTCAGTATCTTCAAAAGTTCCGACGGCAAGACACACTTTATCTGAACAACTCATTTCATTTAATTTTCCATTAGCCATAGTGATTGGAAAATGCCAATTTTTACCTTCATCATTAGTTGTCGCAATAAACGGCTCTGAATCGTTCTTAGTCCCAACTAGCATGCAAAACTCCTCATCACATGCAACAGAATTTAGTACAACCTCATCGGATAGTTTCAACGAACGCGTTGACCATTGATTATCTTTGCCCGTTGTTAAAATAATAGGAAACGATGCCTTCTCAATTTTTTCATTCTTTTTATTTCCTATGACGATACAAAATGATGTATTACAAGCCATGTGATCTGCTTCAACTTTTTTTAAGACTTGTGCTATTGGTTTATCATCTATTTTTTTAACAAATGCCCAATTCCTACCTTCATCTGAACTTGATGCAAGGGTTTGGCTCATCGTATCTACATTCATACCGATAGCGTAGCAATTGTTATCCTGACAATACGCTTTAACAAAAAATGACATTGAAGACTGTCCTTCAAATTTGGTTAACTGCCAGTTTTTATCAGATTTATTTTTATGATAAATAACGGGAATGATTGCACCTTTTTTTGTGTTTTGACCACCGACTGCCACACAGCTATCAGATGAGCATGATGAACTAAATAATACGCCGCCTGTTTTTTGTTTGTTTGTTAATCCATTGTTCCATGTTATGCCATTATCGTTACTTTCTGCCATGAGTAACGAAGGCATCTCTTCACGACCAACATCATAACTCCCAACAGCATAGACAGGCTCTGCATAACCGGCAGCACTTAATAACAATCCACTTATCACTAAAGCAGTAGATAACAGCTTGTTTTTCATTATTATTCCTTTTTTAAGTTAAATTATTCCGTCACAGACCTATGCAAAATAAATTAAATTTATATAAATAACTACCGTATTATCTACTGTATGTTTCAATACGATACTCGCCAGGCAATAATGCGCCAAGAGCCCAATCTGCGATTTGATGTCTCACTAATCTCAAGGTCGGAAACCCAATCGCCGCCGTCATTTTCCTCACTTGATGATTTTTGCCTTCGTTTAACACCACCTCGAGCCAGGTGGTCGGAATATTAGCGCGATGACGAATGGGTGGGATTCTCTCCCATAATATTGGCGCCGAGATTATGCTCACATCAGCCGGAAGAAACTGTATATCTCTATATTTTAAGCCGATTTTTAGGGGTAATAAGTCCTGTGCCGTGGGAATGCCCTCTACCTGAACCCAATAATGTTTATTTTTTCCAAACTTAGGATGACTTAATTGATGTTGCAAAGCACCGTCATCAGTTAAGAGTACTAAGCCCTCGCTATTCTTATCTAAGCGACCGGCAGGATATATATTGGGAATATTAATAAAATCGGCGAGTGTCAGCGTTCCAGATTCACCTGTAAATTGACACAGCACACCAAAGGGCTTATTAAACAAAATCAATTGCGTCATTATTATACTCTGACTAAATGAGCTTCCTACGACGAAAATACCCTAGCATCAAAACGACAATAAATGACATAAAACACATAATAGCAGGATAACCATATCGCCATTTAAGCTCTGGCATAAATTCAAAGTTCATCCCATATATACCTGCAATAAAGGTCAATGGTATAAAAATACTGGCAAATAAGGTCAATACCTTCATGGTTTCATTCATGCGATTGTTTAGTGTTGATAAATAGAGATCTAACATGCCAACGGTCATTTCACGATACAAATCAATCTGTTGTAGTAAACGTATGCTATGGTCATGTAGGTCACGAAAATAAAGGATGTATTTATGCTCTATCAAATTATTTTTATCTGATAATAAGATATGAATGATATCTCTAATTGGCATTATTGTACGGCTCAATGTTAAAGTACGACGTTTTAACATATATAGCTCACGAAGTTTTATAGATTCAGGCTGCGAAATCAACATATCTTCCATTTTTTCTAATGCATAACCCACTTGCTCAACGTAATTAAAATAATCATCTACAATGCCATCAATCACTAAATACGCTAAATAATCGCAATTTGATGTTCTTGGCAAAGATGCGGGAGACTGTAGTTTTTTGTATAAAGACTTGAAGGAATAATCTTGTGACTCCCTAAAGGTAATCAACAAACTTTGTTTTACAACCATTGAAAATTGTTCAGTACTGTAATTTAATTGCTTATCAATAACATCTAGCAGCTTAAAGACGATAAATAGTACATTATCATAGATATCAAGCTTGGGTCTCTGGTGCGTATTAACAACGTCTTCTAACAATAAGGGGTGTAGTAAAAAATCATTGCCTAGTTTTGTAATGGTATCACTGTCTTTAAGGCCCGATATATCAATCCATACACGCATGTCCTCTTGCAGTGCTTTTGAAACTTGATCAAAATCATATTTATTATAAATCTCATACAAAGACTCATTGTAAATATGAATATTTATTTCTGTCGTTTGTGGCGGACTTTCACCCACATAAACCGCAGAGCCTGGCATCATGCCAATTTTATCTGATGGCAACTCCCTGTATTTATCCATAAATTACAACCAATAAACAAAGATAAATAAAAACAACCAAACGACGTCCACAAAATGCCAATACCACGCAACACCTTCAAAGGCAAAATGACGTTCAGGGGTAAAATGCCCTTTAATGCATCGAATCATGATAACGATTAACATAATGGTACCGAGTGTCACGTGCAATCCATGAAAGCCTGTTAACATAAAAAAGGTTGTACCATAAATACCGGATGCGAGGGTAAGATTCATCTCATTATAAGCTTCATAGTACTCATGTGCCTGACAAAATAGGAACGAAATACCTAAGAGAATGGTGAGCGCCAAACCAATAACCAGTTGGTGACGTTTGTTTAATTTTAACGCCCAATGAGCCCAAGTAATCGTAACGCCCGACGTTAAAAGTATAGCGGTATTAATAGCAGGCAATCCCCATGCCGCCATCACTGATTTTGCACCTGCAAAAATTTGATTATCGGGATTCGAGAGCACGGGCCAAACTGCTTTAAAATTACTCCAAAGCGTAAAGTGCGTAATGGGATGGACTTCGCCGCCCATTAAAGGAACGGTCCAGAAACGAGCGAAAAACAATGCACCAAAAAAGGCACCGAAAAAACAAACTTCTGAAAAAATAAACCAACACATACCCCATCGAAAGGACATATCGACTTGGTCGTTATACATCCCTTTTTCATTTTCATAGATAACTTGACCAAACCAGCCAAACATCATAAAAACCATAATAGAAAGGCCTATTGTAAAAATATAAGGGCCATACCAATTGTCATGAAGCCATGTTGCGGCACCCACAAGGGTAGTGGTCAAACCAATAGAGCCTACGAGCGGCCAATGGCTAGGATTAGGGATATAATAAGCACCTTTTGCACTCATAACGTGAACTCTCCTCTTACGTTAATGCTATTAGCGTCCTGTCACATCAAACAAAGTATACGCTAATGTCACTGTAGAAATCTTCGAAGGCAATGCTGGGTCCAAATGAAAGATTAAAGGCATATCCATCGCTTCGTGACCTTTCAGCGTCTGTCTTGCAAAACAAAAACACTCTGTTTTTTTAATATATTTAGCCGCAAGCCCCGGTGTCACACTTGGTATGGCTTGAACCGTCATCGGAAAATTTGTTTTATTTTCCGCATAAAAAGACAAGCGTGTAGATTCACCCGGGTGTAACTTAACTTTTGTTACGTTAGGGTAAAAAGCCCATGGTACCGCTGCACTATTCGTAGCTACAAACTCAACAGTAACCTCACGTGACATATCGACACCTGAGGCAGCCTGCGAATTATCTTGTGTAACTTTACCATTGATGCCCAGCGTCTTACATAAGCTGTTATAGATAGGCACCAAAGCAAAACCAAAACCAAACATAAAAACAACAACACCAAACAATAGACTGACAAGACGTGTCTGCTTACTCATACTCATGAAGAACGCCTTATTTAACCTCGGGAGGTTCAGTAAAACTGTGGTAAGGGGGTGGTGAGCTCAATGTCCACTCAAGTCCATGTGCGCCTTCCCAAACAGGCTCCTCTACTTTTTTACCTTTTCGAACGGTATGAATTACATTATATAAAAACAGTAGTTGCGAGAAACCAAAGATAAAGGCACCAACGGATGCGACCATATTAAAGTTTGTAAATTGCAACGCATAATCAGGAATACGTCTTGGCATACCAGCGAGCCCCAAAAAATGCATAGGGAAGAATGTAATATTGACTGATATGACAGACAACCAAAAATGCCATTTACCTAAGCATTCGTTATACCTTTTCCCTGTCCATTTAGGCAGCCAATAATATGTTGCTGCAAACAGAGAGAAAATGACGCCAGGAACTAACACATAATGAAAGTGGCCAACAACAAAATAAGTATCTTGATATTGATAGTCTGCTGGCACTAATGCGAGCATAAGTCCCGTAAAGCCGCCTATTGTAAATAAAAAAACAAATGCAATAGCAAACAACATAGGCGTTTCAAAGGTCATAGCCCCTTTAAACATCGTGCTCACCCAGTTAAATACTTTAATGCCCGTTGGAACTGCAATGAGCATCGTGGTATACATAAAAAAGAGCTCAGCGCCTAAGGGTATGCCTGTTGTAAACATATGGTGCGCCCAAACAATAAATGACAAGGCGGCAATACTGACTGTTGCATACACCATAAAGTGATAACCAAATAGTGGCTTGCGGCTGAATGTTGGTATCACTTCTGATATCACACCAAAAGCAGGTAAAACTAAAACATACACTTCTGGATGACCAAAAAACCAAAACACGTGTTGGAACAAAATAGGGTCACCACCACCAGCTGCATCAAAAAAGCTTGTACCAAAATGTCTATCGGCCAACATCATGGTCACAGCCCCTGCCAATACCGGCATAATGGCAATCAACAAAAATGCCGTAATCAACCAAGTCCACACAAACATCGGCATCTTCATCAAGTTCATGCCAGGCGCACGTAAATTTAAAATTGTGGCAATAATGTTAATAGAACCCATAATAGAAGAAAGCCCCATCATGTGTACCGAAAAAATCATGAAATCAGTACTGGCCGGTGCATATTTAGTAGAGAGTGGCGCATACATTGTCCAACCAAAATTCGGACCACCGCCACTATGAAACATCGTCGACAATAACAATGCAAATGCAAACGGCAACAACCAAAAACTCCAGTTATTAAGCCTTGGTAATGCCATATCAGGCGCACCTATCATCATGGGGATTTGCCAATTCGCCATCCCAGTGAAAGCAGGCATTACAACACCAAATAACATGATTAAACCGTGCATCGTTGTCATTTGATTAAAAAAATTAGGATTAACAAACTGTAAACCAGGCTCAAACAATTCAGCACGAATCACTAAAGCCATGGCACCGGCAAGAAAGAAACTCGTCATTGCAAGCCAAAGATACAATGTTCCAATATCTTTATGGTTGGTTGTAAATAACCATCGTTTGATAAAACCAAAAACACCTTTACCTTGCGCTGGCCCATGATGTTCGTCATGTGCTGCATGATGTGCCATTGATTGACTCATCTTAAACCCCCTGCTTGTACTTTATTCACCATTTTAGGTGCTTGACCATTACTTTGCCTGACGGCTAAAACATCTTTTGGCTGAACTAAATCACCGGTATTATTTCCCCAAGCATTTCGCTCATAAGTTGCGATGCTTGCAATGTCTTCATTTGTTAGTTGATCTTTATAAGCTTGCATCGCAGTGCCTGAAATACCGTTTAAAATCATCTCGATATGACGTGAGATCGGTTTACCAACGGCGACTGAGCTGCCTTTTAGGGCTGGAAACATGGGCGGAATGCCTGTTCCATCTGGCTTATGACAAGCACCACAAATTTGCTCATATTTGTCTTTTCCTTTAGCCATTAAAGTTTCATAACTTAAATCTTTAAGTGGCACTGTGGGTGCAGTTTGGGCGGCATACTCATCCTCAACTTTTGGCTGTGCTTGAACCCATTGATTAAATGCTTGCTCATCTAGTGCATTAACGACAATAGGCATAAACCCATGATTGATACCACATAATTCAGCACATTGCCCACGATAAGTGCCGGGCTCATTTATAATGGCCCACGCTTCATGCATAAACCCGGGGATTGCATCTCTCTTAATGCCAAGTTCAGGAACCCACCATGAATGAACAACATCATTAGATGTGACCAAAAATCTAATTTTTTTATGGACAGGTAACACAAGCGGTTTATCTACCTCTAGAAGATACCATTGCGACTTATCTTGTGTGTTTTGAATTTGTGCATACGGTGTTGATAAATTACTATAATAACTTATTCCCTGGTCGAGATACTGGTATTGCCATTTCCACTGAGAGCCTACAACTTTAATGGTAATATCAGCGTCTCTACTATCATCCATACGCATGAGTATTTTAGTGGCGGGAATGGCCAGTACTACCAATATAATAAAAGGAATAACCGACCAAACAATTTCCAATTTTAAATTGTCATGAAAATGGGCTGCCTGATATCCTTTTGACTTTCGATGATGAATTAACGAATATATCATCACACCAAACACTATTACACCAATAACTGCACATACAATCATGGCAATCATATGCAAATCATACATATCTTTACTTAAAGGCGTTACCCCTTTAAACATATTTAATTGCCAATTATCTGTTTCTGCCCAAGCAATTTGAGAGAGGGTTGCAAAGACGGCAATACACAGCTGTCTTAAAGAAAATAAACGATTTCTCATCCCGATTTTACCTCGTTCTTGTTACCAAAGGGAATAATTTCCCTTTGTTTTTGACTGACTTACCATGTATTTTATGGCCTCAATAACTTCTTCTGTGGAACATGCCTTGCAGCTACTCTCAGGATGCTCACCACTTTGTAGTACATTTTGAAAAAGAACATCCATGTTTTTTTCAATTATTGGCTTCCAAACTGCTTTATCACCCATTTTAGGTGCGCCCAGTTTACCCTCATCATGACAGGCGGCACAGTTTTCATGATAAATTTCTTTACCATTTGATGGGTATTTTTCGCTGCCACCAGATGCCAAATCAATCCACTGAGCCCGCGTTAATGATTCATTTAGCAAATAGTCAACCGAGGCAATAATATCGTTATCTGAACAAGTGACACAGGCGCCCTTAACTGGCATGCTATTAAATCCATTAATCGCATGTCGATATAAGCCACTTAAGCCGCTTGATTTAAGTCTAAGGTACCAATTACCAGAATCTCCGATAACAGGTGCTGCCATGGTATTGTCTTGGTGACATGTGGCACATGCACTGATATAAACTTGTTTACCACGCTTAAGTGTTGGTGCATCATCAAGGCCCGGCAAACCTAAGGGCTCTTCAGATATTACGGTCTTTAAATAAGTCGCGATTGCTAGCTGATCATCATGCGACATCTGAGATAAACTATTATGATTAACTTCAGCCATAGGGCCCGCAACCGTTCCCGCGTTATTGATTAAATCATTTTTAGAAAATACAGTAGATATTTGTTCTGAAGAAGCTGACTCTAATCCTCTACCTGTAATATTAGGTGCCCAATAGCCGTCAATAAAACCACCAGTGAGATAATATTTTCTTTTGGGTGCACCAAAAACATTTAACGGGGTATGACACATACTACAGTGACCTAAACCATCAACAATATACTTGCCTCGATTCCATTCTTTTGATTGATTGGCATCGTAAACAATGGGCTCATCATTAGGATAAAAGAAAAGCATATTCCAACCCAATAAGGAAAATCTTGCGCCAGGAACACCAAAAGGAAAGGGTAGGGCACGATTTTCTTGCTTAACAGGTGGAATGCTCATCATATAGGCATACAAAGCCTTAGCATCATCATCAGTAATTTTTGAAAAGTAAACATAGGGGAAAACAGGGAAGTAATTTCGACCTTTAGGATCTTTCCCTTCTTTTAACGCACGAATAAAATCTTTTTCAGACCAATTGCCAATGCCGGTTTCTTTATCCGGGGTAATATTAGGTGTGTAAAAAGTACCAAAAGGGGTATTAATTGGCAAGCCACCTGAATAGGGGGCACCTTTTTCTGCCGTATGAGTATGACATGAAATACAATCACCCATTTTGGCAAGATATTCCCCTCGTTTTATTAATGCATCTTCAGCAGGCGTGCTTGGGGCTTTAGTTGCAGGATATATAGGATAAATACCTTGAACGTATGGTTCTTGTTTGACTTTAACGGCAGCAACTTCTGCATGTAAAGGCATAAAACCGATGCTTAACATCATCATGAACGTATAAAAAACTCGGTTACATTTAAGCAAAGAGCCCACACTCACTCCTACATTATTTTTATTGCCTTGCATTGTATCCGTTCAGCCCCAGTACTTCAATCTTCACATTGAGAAAATCTTTAATTTACTGTAAAATTGATTCTTTTTTGGTCTGGTGCGAAAATGGTATATGTTCATGGTTTTTTATTAGGAATTTCTTTAATTACAGCACTTGGGCCGCAAAATGTATTTTTAATCCGTCAAGGAGTTAGAAAAAACCATGCTGGGCTCTCAGCCTTTATTTGTTTTTGCTGTGATATTATTTTAGTGACGGCAAGTGTTGTCGGACTTAATGAGCTATTAAAATTACATCCTTTTTTACAAATCGCCATTGCTTGGTTTGGGGTGTTGTTTTTAACTTACTATGGGTCGCTTGCACTTTACGCTGCCTGGTCTTTAAAAAACATTCAGACTAACCACCAAAAATGCACTAAAACTCGCTTACAAATTATCAGCATGGCGCTAGGATTTAGTCTTCTTAATCCACATGCCATTATCGATAGCTTAGTTATTATAGGTGGGGGTAGCAGTCAGTTTCCAGGACAACACACTCCATTTTTATTGGGCGTTCTTACATCAAGCCTGATTTGGTTTGTCTCTATTACCCTAACAACCCGCTATTTTTCAAGCACGTTATCAAAAGCTAACGTCTGGCGGTGTATTGAAGGGATTAGTGGCAGTTTAATGATATATATTGCGATTAAATTAAGTTTTTATGCGTTAAGCATTTAAATAGAAAGGGCCAATCGGTGTGTCGCCAATTGACCCAGTGGAATGACACATAGCAAGTCCAACCTCGCAGCGTGAAATTTCTCACATTGCGAAAGGCTTGTCAATATTAATTAAAAATAAACGCCAATTTGTGCGGTTACGGTATCTGCGGTACCGCCAGTACCCAAGGTATTTAGATTAACGACACCTAAGGGCGCGCTACCATTCGCGTAATCGCTTGCGGCATAGTCTGTATCATGCTTATATTCTATGCTTTCAACGGTATCTTTCCATATTGAGATGCTAAACAATCCACTAATCGTCTGTTTTGGCAAATTAAGTGCAAGCGCATCTTTAGTCCATTGATAACTGGCGCCAACAGATGCTGGTAAATGAAATAGCTTAAACGTATAGCCAAGCTCTAATTGCCCAGC
>Ga0075163_10004142_pt1 | contig 19447 bp, 16 predicted proteins | sample JI1023141ADNA_FD_71478 | JGI IMG/M metagenome (GOLD analysis project Ga0075163, IMG submission 71478) | Wastewater effluent complex algal communities from Wisconsin, to seasonally profile nutrient transformation and Carbon sequestration -... | ecosystem: Engineered > WWTP > Effluent > Algae...
TGGTGCAGAAGAAGCCGCCACGGCTGGGTCTGGCTCTGGGCGGGGGCGCGGCGCGCGGCTTTGCCCACGTGGGCGTGATCCAGGTGCTGGAGGAGGCGGGTATCCGGCCCGATCTGGTGGTGGGCACCTCGGCAGGCAGCCTGGTCGCGGCGTTCTATGCCAGCGGCAAGAACGGCGTGCAGTTGCAGCAGATGGCCGAGACCATGGACGAGGCCACCTTCACCGACTGGACGTTGCCCATCTTCAGCCGCGGCATGCTGCGTGGCGAGGCGCTGGCGCGCTATGTGGGCGGCCAGGTCGGCGGACGTCCGATCCAGGACATGGCTTTGCCCCTGGGCATTGTGGCCACCGACCTGCAGAGCGGCCAGGGCGTGCTGTTTCGCCAAGGCGATACCGGCACCGCGGTGCGCGCGTCAAGCGCGGTGCCCTCGGTATTCCAGCCGGTGCGGATTTCGGGCCGTGATTATGTGGACGGAGGCTTGGTCGCGCCGGTGCCGGTGCGCTACGCGCGCGAGATGGGGGCCGAACTGGTGCTGGCGGTCGACATCTCCAGCCCGCCGGAAGGCAACGCGGCGGACGGTTCCCTGCAGATCCTGCTGCAGACTTTTGCCATCATGGGCAAGACAATCAACAGCTTTGAATTGCGCGATGCCGACGTGGTGCTGCGCCCGGTGCTCAATGGCATCGGCAGCGCGGACTTCGGCGCGCGCAGGCGTTCGATTGCCGCCGGGCGGCTGGCGATGCAGCAGGCGTTGCCGCAGCTCCGGAAATTGCTGGCGGCACACGCTCTGTAGCTCGCGTGTCGTCGTGTGACGGCGGCCACCGTCGCCTCCTTCAGCGCACGCCAGGCGACGAACTCTCGGGCGCCCGCTGACGACGCAGCGCGGTCGGTGTCTGGCCAAACCAGCGCCTGCAACTGCGGGTCAACGCGGCTTGTTCGGAATAGCCCAGCAGCTGTGCCAGTTGGGCCACGCTGGGTGCGGTGGGTTGCGCGATCAATTCGAGGAAGCGGTCGCGCCGGACCTCGTCAACGATGTCGTTGAACACCTGACCCTCGGCAAGAAGGCGCCGCTGCAAGGTCTTGGGATGAACGGCCAGGGCATTGGCGATGTCGCGCTGGGAAACGTCCCCGGTGTCAAGAAACCGTCGCGCGAGCAGGCGAACCTGTTCGGAGACCAGCTTGTCGGGTGCACCGAAATGCTCCTCGATGTAGCTGAGCGCCATCTGTTGCAGCAAGGGGTTTCGGTCCGGCAGGGGCAGGGAAAGGTCTTTTGCGGCCATGCGGACCGCGGCGACCGGCGCATCGAAGCGGCAGGGACAGCCGAGAACGTCGGTGTAGCTCTGCAATGGCCCCATGCGTGGATGCGGCAGCATCGCCAGCAAGGGCTGGGCCTGCCCCTGGGTGACCAGTTTCACAAGTTGCACCATGTAGCCCAGCGAGTGCTCGATGGTCTGCGGTCGAAGCCGGACCTGGGGCACGTCGATATCGATGGTCAGATCCACCAGGGCGCCATTCGCCTTCACGGGAACGATCGAAAAGAGATAGTTCGGGCTGAGCACGAAAAGATGCCGGGCGCCGGTCAGCAGGGCCTCCTCCAGCGTGGCGGCATGTCGCATCAGGATCAGGAGCGGGCCCGCGCTGCCGGCGCCCTGACGCTGGGCCAGGCGCAGGCCGAAATCCGGACAACTGCCGGCAAGCGCTGTGTGTTCCAGCAGCCGGATGAAGGTGATGAACGGGATGAAGGTGTCCTGATTCTGCAGGGTATCGACGGGAAGGCCAAACCGCATCAGTTCGATGACCGGGGCCACGCCAATCGAGCGCGTCAGTGCTTCATAGGCGTCGAGGTTGGCACTGCGGACGAGCGAGGTCATACGTGTAAGTTTCGGTAAGGATTTTCCCTGATGTCCTCCAAGGTTAAATGATTGTCCGTCAGAGTCAAGGGTTATTCGCCCGAATCGCGGAGCATCACCGCACCCGCCTCATGGGACATGCCGGTGTCATGCCAACTCGCCATCGACGACCTGGAACAACGGCTGAGGCGAATGGCCATGGCGGCTCAATCACGACATTTATCTGGAGATTTCTCATGCGTTTCAATCGGACCCTACCCTCGGCATTGCTTGCTGCATTGATTCTGGCCGCTTGCGGTGGCGGTGACGACGCGCCCGTCGCGCCCGTCGCGCCCACCGCCCCCGTTGTGCAGGGCACGGTCGTCACGGCCGCGCAGATGAACGACATCGACCTGAACAAGATCTTCGCGGATGCCAAGGAAGGCGACACCATCACCCTGCCGGCCGGCAAGTACAGCTTCAAGGGCCCGCTGCAGATCACGAACAAGAAGAAGATCACGGTCCTCGGCGCCGGCAACGGCACGGACGTGTCCGCCAACACCATCCTGTCCTTTGCGAAGGCGCTGGCGCAGAACGGCATCGACGCCGCGAACCTGGACACGGTCACGTTCAAGAAGTTCGCTATCGAAGACGCGTCGGGCAACGGCGTCTTCGTGAACCAGTCGAAGAACATCGTCATGGACACGCTGCGCACGGAGTGGATGATCAATCCCTTCGGGACCTCCAAGATGGTCTACGGCCTTTACCCGGTCAGTAGCGACAACGTCAAGATCGTCAACAGCAAGGCGGTCGGCACGCGTGACGCCGGTGTGTATGTCGGTCAGTCGACCAACATCCTGGTAGCGAAGAATACGGTGGTCAACAACGTGGCGGGGATCGAGATCGAGAACTCCTACAACGCCATCGTCGAAGACAACGATGTGTACGACAACACCGGCGGCATCCTGGTCTTTGCACTGAAGGGGCCGTCGCGGTTCAAATTGGCCAAGGACGTCGTGGTGCGCAACAACCGGATCACCGCCAACAACACGCCGCCCTTCGTCAACGCCAGCGGCCTGGTGCTGACCATTCCGCCCGGCACCGGCGTGATGGTGCTGGCCTCGCAGAACGTCGACATCTACGGCAACACCATTACCGATCACAAGACCACTGGCGTTCTGCTGATTTCCGCCTATGCGGCCGGGGAGGATACCAACAGCCCGGTCAAGGGCACGGGTGACAACGTTCCTTACGACAACTTTGGCAAGGGCAACTATGTGCACAACAACACCATCACGAACTTTGGCTATGCGCCGGGCGGCGCGTTTGCGATCCCCGGCAGTGCAGGTGGCCTGAAGGAATTTACGGATCAGTTCATGGCGGGCTACAAGAGCTTCCCGGCCGTGCTCTGGGACGGCATCGTGGATCCGAACCCCGCGGTGAGCTCGGGCGTCGACGTGTCGACCGGGTATCCGCTGGGTGGCAACTACACCGGCAACTACAAGGTCTGCTCCAAGGCCAACTCTGTGACACCGCCGGCAGCGGCTGTGGTTCCCGACTACCAGAACCTGGACCTGAACCTGTTCGGCCTGCTGACACAAACGTCAAGCTTTTACTTCTATCCGACGCCTCCGCGCATGAACTGCACGATCACCTTGCCGCCGGTGACGGGCTACCCGTCCTGATGCCCTTCATCTGAAATGTGCGCCGGGAGGGTCGATGACCCGTCCCGGCCACGAACCGAAAGAAATCCATGCAATTGATTCGAAATTTCAAACTGGGTCTCAGTGCCGCGCTTTGTGCCCTGGTCCTGGCCGCCTGCGGTGGCGGGGGTGACGATGCGCCGGTGGCGCCCGCCGCGCCCGCCGCTCCGGTCGTCTTCCCGGTCGCCGAAGCGCCTGCGAAGCTGTCGGCCTGGAATGCCGTCCGCAGCGATGGCAGCAAGATGTCGCACCACACCGCCATCGTCCCGTACGATCTGTCGTCGGCCTTGTTCACCGACTACGCGCTCAAGATGCGCGCGATTTATGTGCCAGCCGGCAAGCAGATCAACTACACCACGACCGGAACACTTGACTTCCCGGTGGGCACGGCGATCTACAAGACCTTCTACTACCCGAAGGCCACTGGCACTGGAACAGACCCCAACCTGATCCCCGTGGGCAAGGCCACCAGCAATCCGCAGGGCAGCACCATCGACCTGACGAAGCATCGCCTGATCGAAACCCGGATCATCGTGCGCGAAGCCAACGGCAAGTGGACCGGCACGACCTACGTCTGGGATGCCGACCAGAAGGACGCGTCGCTGAACACCAGTGGCAAGTATGTCGAAATGGAGCTCATCTCCGCGACGGGCGCCCCCGAGCCGTTCACCTACGTCGTGCCCAACCAGCAGACCTGCCAGAAGTGCCATGCCACCGAGACCGGCGGCGGTGGGGAAATTCTGCCGATCGGACCGAAGGTTCGCAACATGAACAAGGACTACGACTACGGCGGTGGCGTGAAGGCGAACCAGATCACCCACCTGAACGATCTGAAACTGCTGGCTGGATTCACGAGTCTGACGGGCGCACCCAGCAATGTGGACTGGACCGATACCTCGAAGCCCATCGGCGACCGGGCCAAGGCCTACCTGGACGTGAACTGCGCGCACTGCCACAACGGCAAAGGCAACGCTTCGCAGTCGGGTCTGAAGCTGACCCACGAAAATATCGGCTCTGCGCTCACGGATAGCTGGGGCGTATGCAAGAAGCCGCTGGCCTATTCCCTGACCGCACCTGGCTACAAGTACGACGTCAATCCGGGCAGCCCGCAGACTTCGATCCTGTTGTTCCGTCTGAACACGACGGTGACCGGTGACCTCATGCCGGTGGTGGGTCGCCAGACGATTCACACGGAAGCCACCTCGATGCTGGCCGACTGGATCCGGCAACTGACTTCGGCGCCGTCGTCGCTGGTTGCCTGCCCCCCGTAAGCGGCCCTTCTCGCTTTCATTTGCAAGGGTTGCGCCAATGGCGCAGCCCTTTTTCTTTGGGGCGCCCATGCCGGCTCCGGGATGAACGAAGAAGGAAAAAAAAAGGGCCGGTCTTGCGACCAGCCCTTAAGGGATCCCTGAACCCTGGAGGTTTCGAAAGGACCCGAGGAGACAACCTGCAATCAACCGGCGATCAACAGCCGGCCTTCAATGGGGCAAGTCTGGCCGATAAAGACCGGACTTTGTAGAGAGTCGGCTCCAGAAGAAACGGGGGCTAGGGCCCCCGTTTTCAGGAGGCCGGGTGGATCAGCGCTTCTTGGCGGCCGGCTTGGCGGCGGTCGTGGCGGTGGAAGCCACGGCGTTGAAGTTGGCTTCGGCCATTTCGGTGGCCTGCTTGACCGCCTTCTGGACGGATTCGAACGCGTTGTTCGCAGCGGCCACGGCGCTCTTCATCACGGCGACAGCGGTCTCGGAGCCGGCGGGTGCGTTCTGCGCGGCACCTTCGACCAACTGGGCGAACTGCTTCTGCGCATCGGCGGCCTGGCCTTCGAAGGCCTTGCTGAATTCTGCGCTGGTGCCCGAGGCGATTTCATACAGGTGACGGCTGTAGGCGGCGGCCTTTTCAGCGAGCGGCTGGAACAGGCTGGCCTGCAGGGCGAGCAGTTCCTGGGCATCCTTGACGCTCAGGGCGGCTTGCGTCTGGGTGGCGGACTCGTTCAGGGCGGCCTTGGCGGCGCCGACGTTCAGTTCGACGAGCTTCTCGACGCCTTCGAAGGCTTTGTTGGTCAGGCCAAACAGGGTTTCGACGTTGGCTTTGTGGGAGGCCAGGATTTGTTCAGGGGTCAGCATGGGTCAATCTCCAGGAGTTAAGTGAATCTGAACTGCGCCGAAACCGGGATCGCTCCGTGAATGTTGCAGTGCAGCATGGATCGGATTTTAGGGCGGGCGGCGGAAATTGCAATAGAAAATGTTGCGTCGCAACAAAAAATTAGAGACAAACCTCCAGAAAGCGTTTGCGGCGCACCCTCCGCCACAATGCACGCTTGCCTGTTTTGCCCCCTGAGAAAGAGAGCCTGCCGCGGCCATGAAGGCGTTCTATTCCGACCAGTTCGTGCTTCCGCTGCCACCGGGGCACCGGTTTCCGATGGCCAAGTACCGGCTGCTGCGCGATCGCGTCGCCGCCGGCTTGCCGCAGGTCCGGTTCGCCCAGGCGCCAGCGGCCAGCGATGGTGAACTGGCGCTGGTGCATGCGCCCGCCTATGTCGACGGCATCACTACGGGGCAGATCGATCCGCAGATCGTGCGTGAGATCGGATTTCCCTGGAGTGAGGCCATGGCCGCGCGCGCACGGCGGTCTGTGGGCGCCACCATCGAGGCTTGCCGTGCCGCGATGCAGGAAGGTGTGGGCGCCAACTTGGCCGGCGGCACGCACCATGCGAGCGCCCAGCGCGGCGGCGGGTTCTGCGTCTTCAATGATGCGGCCGTAGCTGCCCGGCTGATGCAGGCCGAGCAGGGGCGCCGGCTGCGCCAGCCCTTGCGGGTGGCCATCGTCGATCTGGACGTGCATCAGGGCAATGGCACGGCGTCCATCTTCGCCGGCGACCCCAGCGTGTTCACCCTGTCGCTGCATGGCGAAAAGAACTTTCCGTTTCGTAAGGTGGCGGGTGACCTGGACGTGGCCCTGCCCGACGGCTGCGGCGATGATGACTACCTCCACGCGCTGGACCTGGCGCTGGACGAACTGGCGCTGCGCTTCGAGCCGGGTCTGGTCATCTACCTCGCCGGCGCCGACCCGCATGAGGGCGACCGGCTGGGGCGCCTGAAGTTGACCCAGGACGGGCTGGAAGCGCGCGACCGCAAAGTGTTCGACTGGGCCTGGCAGCGCCGCCTGCCGCTGGCGCTGACGATGGCCGGTGGCTACGGAACGAACATCGACGACACGGTGCAGATCCAGTTCAATACCTGGCGGGTGGCAGCAGCCTACTGGCGTCGCTGGCAAAATCGGCCTCGATGAGTCCCACCAAACCCCAGGCCGAGCCGCGCAGCGCCTACAGAGTCTTTCGCACCATCACCACGCGCTGGATGGACAACGACGCCTACGGCCATGTCAACAACGTCATCTATTACAGCTGGTTCGACACCGCCGTCAACGCCCACCTGATCGAGCAGGGCGTGCTTGATATCCACCAGGGCGAGACCATCGGCCTGGTGATCGAGACCCAATGCAACTATTTCGCCCCGCTGGCCTTTCCCCAGACGGTCGAGGCCGGGATCCGGGTGGCCAAGCTCGGCACCTCCAGCGTGCGCTATGAAGTCGGCCTGTTTGCGCAGGGCGAGCCCATGACTGCCGCCAAAGGCCATTTCATTCACGTGTACGTGGACAGCGCCACGCGCCGGCCGGTGCCGCTGCCCGTATCCCTCAAAACCGTTCTGGAGCAGCTCAAGTGACTTCTTTGCCCACGTCCCAAGTCAGCACCGTGATCAGCGATCCGGCCAGCGTCGACGCCGCCATCGAGAGCCGCTTTTCTGCGCGCGCCTTCCTGCCGCGCCCGGTCGAGCGCGAGGTGCTGGCCGACCTGCTGCGCGTGGCCAGCCGCGCGCCCAGCGGTACCAACACCCAGCCCTGGCAGGTCTATGTGCTGCAGGGCGCGCGCAAGGATGAACTGGTCAGGACGATCTGCGAGGCGCACGACGCGATCTCGGTCGATCCGCAGCTCGCCACCGAGTACCGCGAGGAATACGACTACTACCCCGAGAAGTGGATCAGCCCCTACATCGACCGGCGCCGCGAATGCGGCTTCGGCCTGTATGGCGTGCTGGGCATTGGCAAGGGCGACCGCGACAAGATGCACGCGCAGCACCAGCGCAACTTCCGCTTCTTCGATGCGCCCGTCGGCCTGATGTTCACCATCGACCGCATCATGGGCCGCGGCAGCCTGCTCGACTACGGCATGTTTTTGCAAAGCATCATGCTCGCGGCGCGCGCGCGCGGGCTGCACACCTGCCCGCAGGCGGCCTGGAACGGTTTCTCGAAGATCATCCTGCCGTACATCGGGGCCCGGGACAACGAGATGCTGGTCTGCGGCATGGCGCTGGGCTATGCGGATGAGTCGGCGCTGGTGAACACCTTCCAGACCACGCGGGTACCCGCCGAGTCGTTCACGCACTGGATCGAGTGAACTGATGGCCTCCACGCTCCCCGTTGCGCGTGGTTCGCTGGACGTGCCAGCGCTACAAGCGCAGGCCCTTCGTGCCGTCCCGATGTGCGCAGGCACATCGCGAGCCGCGGCACTCAGCCCCGAGGGGGTGCTCGCCGCCTTGGGGCGGCCCGGCGGCGGCTCGATGGCGCTCCTGTAGCCCCGCTGCGCATGACTTTCTTCGCCATCCAGGTCCTCAACGGCCTGAGCTACGCCACCACGCTGTTCCTGATGGCCGCCGGCCTGACGTTGATCTTCGGCGTCACGCGCATCGTCAATTTCGCGCACGGCAGCTTCTTCATGCTGGGTGCGCTTCTGACGGCGCACTGGGTCACGAACTGGTTCCCGGCCTGGGGCGAGAGCGCGGGCCTGTATGCGCTGGCGATGTTGCTGGGCGCGTTGGCGGCCGGTGTGGCCGGCGCGCTGGCCGAGTTTGTCTTGCTTCGCCGGCTGTATGGGGTGCCCGAGCTGTACCAGCTGGTGGCCACGTTCGGCCTGACGCTGGCGATGAGCGATGCCATGCGCTGGGGCTTCGGGCCCGGCGAAGTCTTCGCGCCGCGATTCCCTGGGCTCAAGGGGGCGGTTGAACTGTGGGGCGAGTTCTTTCCGGTCTGGCAGCTGGTGACGATGACGCTCGGGCCGCTGGTTTGGCTGGGTTTGCACCTCCTTCTCACCCGCACGCGTTTCGGTCAGCGTCTGCGCGCCGCCACCATGGACCGCGCCATGCTGGATGCGCTGGGCGTCAACCCCAAGCCGCTGATGCTGGGTGCGGTGATGCTGGGCTGCGCCCTGGCCGGGCTGGGCGGCGCGTTGCAACTGCCGCGCGAGCCGGCCAACCTGCAGATGGACGTGAACGTGATCGTCGAGACCTTCGTGGTGGTGGTCACGGGCGGCCTGGGCAGCATCGGCGGCGCGTTCTTCGCGGCGCTGCTGATCGGTCTGATCCACGCGCTGGGCGTGAGCCTGTTTCCGCAGGCCACACTGGTGCTGGTGTTCCTGACCATGGCCGTGGTGCTGGCGGTGCGTCCACAGGGACTGATGGGCCAGCCGCTGGACGCCGGACCGCGTGAAATCATCCAGAAATTCCATCAACCCAGCGTCAAGAGGTCGTTGGGCGCTCTTTATTTCATAGCGTTTTTCGGGTTGTGCGCGCTGGCGTGGACCGGCGGCGAATACACCCGTTCGCTGGCGTCCGACGCGCTGATCCTGCTGATCTTCGGCGTCAGCCTGCAATCCATGATGGCGCTGGGGGGGCTGGTGAGCTTCGGGCATGCGGCGTTTTTCGGGCTGGGTGCCTATGGCGCGGCGCTGTCGCACACGCAATGGGGGGCGTCGCTGCCGGTGGCGCTGGCGGCAGGCTGCGCCCTGGCGCTGGCGGTGGCCGCGGTGTTTGGCGCGGCAGTGGTGCGCAGCGCTGGCGTGTACCTGGCCATGCTGAGCCTGGCGCTGGCACAGGTGATCTGGGCCACGGCCACGCAGTGGGTGGCCTTGACGGGCGGCGACAACGGGGTGATCGGCCTGCGCCTGGTGAGCGACGACACCCGGCCGCTGTTCTTCGTGCTGCTGGTGTTCATTGCCAGCCTCAGCGTGGCGGCGTTGAGTCGGCTGGCCGGCTCGACCTTCGGCGCGGCGCTGCAGGCGGTGCGCGATACCCCGCAACGCGCGGCGGCCAGCGGCTTGCCGGTGAACGGAATCAGGTACCGCATCTTTGTCGAAAGCGCCGTGCTCGCAGGCCTGGCGGGCGGCCTGGCCGCCGCGCACAAGGGCGCGGTGTTTCCCTCGGCGGCCAGTGTCGCCACCTCGGTGGATGCGCTGCTGGTGGTGCTGCTCGGCGGCGTGCACCAGCTCTGGGGCGCAGCGGTGGGCAGCGCGGTGCTGACCTGGGCCAGCGCCGAGCTGGGCAGCAGTGTGGCGGTGTTGCGCGACTACTGGCGCGGTGCGCTCGGTGTGTTCGTGATGGCGATCATGGTGCTGTCGCCCTCGGGGCTGCTCGGGTTGCTGCAGCGCATGAAAGGCGCTCGTCGGGCTGCCAGTCCCCCGGACCCGGGGGGCTCGAGATGACGCTGTACGTGCGCCAGCTCGTCAAGCATTTCGGCGGGGTGCAGGCCGTCAAGGGCGTGAGCTTCGAGGTCAACCCCGGTGAATGCGTGGCGCTGATCGGGCCCAATGGCGCGGGCAAGTCCACGACGTTTGCGTGCATCGCCGGCCAGCACGGGCTGACCCAGGGCGAAGTCCGCTGGGCCGGCCAGCGCGTCGATCGGCTGCGGCCGGCGCAGCGCCAGAAGCTCGGGGTGGCACGCACCTTCCAGGTCGCGCAGACCTTCGAAGCCCTCACCGTGCTGCAGAACCTGCAGCTGCTGATGACAGCGCCGCGCGGGCTGCGGGCCTGGAACGTACTGGAACGCGCCGAGGTGGATGCCGGGCTGGCGCGGCTCGAACAGGTCGGCCTGCGGGATCTGGCACAGGCCGACGCGAAGGACCTGCCCTACGGTGCCAAAAAGCGGCTGGAGCTGGCCATCGCACTGGCCGGCCTCCCGGCGCAAGGCCCGCGTCTGCTGCTGCTCGACGAGCCCGCTGCCGGGCTGGCAGCGCCCGAGCGCGCCGAACTGATGGCACGGGTCACCGCGCTGGCCCGAGAGGGCGTGGCCGTTCTCTACACCGAACACAACATGGATGCCGTCTTCGGCGTTGCGGACCGCGTGCTGGTGCTGATCGACGGCCTGCTGGCCGCAGCCGGCACCCCACAGGAGGTGGCGCTCGACGCCACCGTGCGCAGCCGCTACCTGGGGCGCGGTTTTCAGGCAGGGGATGTCCATGTCTGAACTGCAGGTCCGTGATCTCAAGGTCTGGTATGGCGCGGCACAGGCGCTGTTCGATGTGTCGCTCACCGTGGGTGCGGGAGAGCTGGTCGTGCTGCAAGGGCTCAATGGGGCCGGCAAATCGACGCTTTTGCAATCCATCTTGGGCCTTTCCAAGCGTCATACGGGCGTCATCCGCTATCAAAATGAAGACATCTCCGACTGGGCACCGCACCGGCGCGCGCGCGCCGGGCTCGGTTTTGTGGCCGAAGATCGCCGCCTGTTTGGTGCGTTGACGGTGCAGGAGAACCTTCTGATCGCCGCGCGCGGCGATGTGGCGGGCAACACGGCCCGGGTGCTGGCCTTGTTTCCGGCCCTGGAGCGGATGCTGCAGCGCCGCGCCAGCCAGATGAGCGGCGGCGAGCAGCAGATGCTGGCCATCGCCCGCACGCTCATGACCAGCCCGAAACTGCTGCTGCTCGACGAGCCCTGCGAAGGCATCGCCCCCCTGCTGGTCGAGTCGATCCGCGATGCGCTGCTGGCGCTGCGCGCCGAGGGTATGCCGATGCTGGTGGCCGAGCAGAACCGCATCCTGGCCGATCGCGCCGACCGGGTGCTGACACTGGTCAGCGGCCGTGTGGCCGGCTGATGTCCGCGCATCTGCCGTACCTCAGGCCAGCAGGCGCTCCCATCCCGGCCAGTTTGTGCGGTCGATCGCAAACTTGCGCGAGGCCGCGCTCCAGGACACCCCGCGCGCCATCGCGTCGGCGAACGCCGCGCCATCGCTCACGCGGGTGCCGCCCAGCAGCGTGACGCCGCGGGCGAACAGCGCATCCGGCCAGAGCCCGGCTGAGGGGCCGATGACCGCGAAGGTGGTGGCCTGTGGGGCGGCGGCGAGCATGGCGTCCAGCGTGTCGTTGAGCAGCATGGTGGAGGTGCCCACCACCTTGTTGCAGACGGCGAGCGCCGAGCGTTCCAGTGTGACGTGCACCTGCGGAAAGCGCTGCTGCTGGCGCCGCACCATGGCCTCGTCCAGTTCCAGCACCGAGAGCCGCCCGCCCACCGCCTGCACCTGGTGCACCAGTGGGGGGAAGAAGCCGATCATGCCCAGATGGTCGTGGCCGGTCAGCCGCACATCGCCCAGGGAGTTGCCCGCCGGCGGCGGCTGGTAGCCCACCTGGCGCCAGACGGAGTCGGTCATCGCGTTGATGGCGGCCAGAGCCAGGGCTCGCTCCACCGGGGTGCCGCCGTCGAGCCGGCGCGCCAATTGCAGGGGGTCGGCTCCGGCCAGGCGCTCGCCGCTGTGTCCACTCCGGGCACCGGTCAGCGCGTCCAGCGTGTCGCCCAGCAGCACGTAGGACAGGCCGAACGCGCCGTCCTGCAGCTCGATGGCGCAGAACTTCGCGTCTTTCGGCGCCTCATCCCCGGGCGCATCGGCCGGGATGTGCAGGCGCGCCACGCGCGGCGGCGGGAAGCGCGCGGCGATGGCTTCCAGCTGGGCGATCAACACCGGGGCCAGGGCAGGCGCAGGCAGGTTGGTGGCGGGCTTGGGGGATGGCATGGGCGCGGTCATCAGACCCCGATTTCAGCACAGGCGGGCGCGGGTTTTGCCGGGGGTGAAAGGGCCCCCGGAGGGTGCCGGCGCCGAAGTCCTTCCCGTACACTGGGGGCTCAGCATGATGACGGCGAGCGCCGCCCCGTCAGGACCGCAGCGATGATCATCACCAGCCTACTCGACACCGACCTCTACAAGTTCACCATGATGCAGGTGGTGCTGCACCAGTTTCCGGGTGCGCAGGTGGAGTACCGGTTCCGCTGCCGCAACCCGGGCGTCAACCTGGCCGCGCACGTCAGCGAGATTCGCGACGAGATCCGCTCGCTGTGCAGCCTGCACTTCCAGGACGCGGAGCTGGCCTACCTGCGCACGCTGCGTTTCATCAAGAGCGATTTCGTCGATTTCCTCGGCCTGTTCCGGCTCAACGAGAAATACATCACCGTCACCGCGCTGCCCTCTGGCGAGATCGACATCACGATCCACGGGCCCTGGCTGCACACCATCCTGTTCGAGATCCCGGTGCTGGCGATCGTCAACGAGGTCTATTTCCGCAACACCACGCCGGTGCCGGATTTCGTCGAAGGCCGCAAGCGGCTCGACCACAAGATCGCGCTGCTGCACGCCGACGGCCTGCGCGAGCTCAAGATCGCCGACTACGGCACCCGCCGGCGTTTTTCCAAGGCCTGGCACGAGGAGGTGCTGCGCGTGCTGATTGCGCGCCTGGGCGCGGGCGCAGCCGGACAGTTCGCCGGCACCAGCAACGTGCTGTTCGCCATGAAGCTGGGCCTGACCCCCTTGGGAACCATGGCGCACGAATACCTGCAGGCCTGCCAGGCGCTGGGCCCGCGCCTGCGCGACAGCCAGGTGTTCGCGTTCGAGTCGTGGGCCAGGGAATACCGCGGCGACCTGGGCATCGCCCTGTCCGACGTGTACGGCTTCAACGCCTTCCTGCGCGACTTCGACATGTATTTCTGCAAGCTGTTCGACGGCGCGCGCCACGACAGCGGCGACCCTTTTGCCTGGGGCGAACGCCTGATCGAACACTACCGCAAGAACCGCGTCGACCCGCTGACCAAGACCTTGATCTTCAGCGACAGCCTGACCGTGCCGCGCACCATCGAGCTTTACCAGCGCTTCAAGGGCCGCTGTCTGCTGGCCTTCGGTATCGGCACCAACCTGACCAACGACCTGGGTGATCCGCCCGCGCATGTGCCGCTGCAGATCGTGATCAAGATGGTGCGCTGCAATGGCCAACCGGTGGCCAAACTGTCCGATTCACCGGGCAAGGGCATGTGCGACGACGAGAAATACCTGGCCTACCTGCGGCAGGTGTTCGAGATCAGCGACAGCGCGTGAGGGGCCTGGCCTGCCAGGCGAGCCAGAACAAGATCAGGAGACACGACATGAAATGGAATCGTTGGGTGTTGGCGCTGGTGCTTGCGGGTTTGTGGCCAGGCCTGGCCGCGGCCGCCGAACTGGACGGCAGCCAGTTGTCCGCGCTGTGGGCGGTGCCTTTTGCCAGCCTGCTTTTGTCGATTGCGGTGATGCCGTTGGCCGCGCCGTTTTTCTGGCATCACCATTTCGGCAAGGTGGCCGCCGGCTGGTCGTTGGCCTTCCTGTTGCCGTTCGCGCTGGTCTTTGGTCCTGCGATGGCTGGCGTGAATCTGGTGCATGCGCTGCTGGCCGAGTACATCCCGTTCATGATCCTGCTGACCGCCCTGTTTACCGTGGCTGGCGGCATCTACATCCGCGGCAATCTGCATGGCGCGCCGGTGCTCAATACGGCCATCCTGGCGATTGGTGCCGTGCTGGCCAGCGTCATGGGCACCACAGGCGCCTCGATGCTCATGATCCGGCCGCTGATCCGGGCCAATGACAACCGCAAGCACCAGGTGCACGTGGTGGTGTTCTTCATCTTCATCGTGTCCAACGCCGGCGGCTCGCTCACGCCGCTGGGCGATCCGCCGCTGTTCCTGGGTTTCCTGAAGGGCGTGGATTTTTTCTGGACCGTGAAGCACATCTTCCCGGAGACGCTGTTCCTGATCGGATCCCTGCTGGCCTTGTTCTTTCTGCTGGATTCCTGGTACTACCATCGCAACAGGGAAGTCCGGCCCGTCGACCCGACCCCCGACACCCGGCGCATCGGTTTTGACGGGAAGATGAATTTCTTGCTGCTGGGCGTCATCATGGGACTGGTGCTGCTCAGCGGCATGTGGAAATCTGCCGTGGTCTTCGACGTGTTCGGCACCGAGCGCGGACTTCCCGGCATCGTGCGCGATATCGGACTCATCATCGTCACCCTGATCTCCCTGAACATCACGCCCCGGAAAGTGCATGAGGACAACCAGTTCGCCTGGGGTCCGATGCAGGAGGTGGCCAAGCTGTTTGCCGGCATCTTCCTGACCATCATTCCGGTCATTGCCATGCTCAAGGCCGGCGTGAACGGGCCGTTTGGCGCGGTGGTGGCCGCCGTGACGCGGCCCGACGGAACGCCCGACCCGGCCATGTACTTCTGGGCCTCGGGCATCCTGAGCTCCTTCCTCGACAATGCGCCGACTTACCTGGTGTTCTTCAATACCGCAGGCGGCGATCCGCAGGTGCTCATGACCACGATGGCCACCACGCTCGCCGCCATCTCGGCGGGCTCGGTGTTCATGGGGGCCAACAGCTACATCGGCAATGCGCCCAACCTGATGGTCAAAGCCATCGCCGAAGACCGGGGTGTCAAGATGCCCAGCTTCTTCGGCTACATGGCCTGGTCGTGCGGCATTCTGGTTCCGCTGTTCCTCATCATGACACTGATCTGGTTTCGCTGACCCATTGCCGCAGTCCTTCACACCATGACCAAACCCCACATCCTGGTTGCCCGCGCCATCTTCCCTGAAACCCTCGCCCGACTGGCACAGCACTTCGAGGTCGAAGCCAACCCCGACGACGCCATCTGGACCAAGGCGCAGCTGATCGGGCATCTGCAGGGCAAGGTCGGTGCCTTCACCACCGGCAGCGAGCGCGTCGACGCCGAGGTGCTGGCGGCCTGCCCACAACTCAGGATCGTCGCCAACATGGCCGTGGGCTACAACAATTTCGACGTGGATGCCATGACCGCCGCCGGCGTGCTGGGCACCAACGCGCCCGACGTGCTGACCGAGACCACGGCCGACTTCGGCTTCGCCCTGCTGATGGCCACGGCGCGGCGCGTGACCGAGAGCGAGCATTTCCTGCGCGCCGGGCTGTGGACGAAATGGAGCTACGACATGTTCGCCGGCGCAGAAGTCCACGGCAGCACGCTGGGCATCCTGGGCATGGGCCGCATCGGCCAGGGCATTGCCAGGCGCGGCGCGCACGGCTTCGGCATGAAGGTGATCTATCACAACCGCTCCCGGCTTTCACCCGAGCTGGAAGCCGAGTGCAAAGCGCGCTACGTGGACAAGGAGGAGTTGCTGCGCACCGCCGACCACCTGGTGCTGGTGGTGCCGTACTCGGCGGCGTCGCACCACGCGATCGGTGCGGCCGAGCTGGCGCTGATGAAGCCCACCGCCTGCCTGGTCAACATCGCGCGCGGCGGCATCGTGGACGACGCGGCGCTGGCCGTGGCCCTGCGCGAGAAACGCATTGCGGCGGCGGGCCTGGACGTGTTCGAAGGCGAGCCGAAGGTGCACCCGGACCTGCTGACCGTGCCCAACGTGGTGCTGACGCCGCACATCGCCAGCGCCACGATTCCGACCCGAATGGCCATGGCGAATCTGGCGGCGGACAACCTGATCGGCTTCCTGACGCAGGGCAAGCCGCTGACGCCGCTGAATCCCGAGGTGCTGAAGCGCTGACGTATCGGCGCGACGCGGTGGCCAGATGGTCCGGCACTTCAGGCGGCAGGGAATCCAGAAAAGCCATCTGGCCAGGATTTTTGAATAAAAATGCCGTTAGCCCGGCGTAGAGCGGTCATTGTTTGCTATGAATAACGAAGTATCCTGCATTCATGCCGGTGGCCTTGATGGCGCCGTGATTCCAATCATGCTCCATGTCTGATACCCACTTCCTGATCCTCCTGGCCGCTTCGATCCTTATTGCGCTGCTGCTACTCATCGGGCTGCTGCGCAAGCCCCGCGTCGAGCTGCCACCCGAGGTGCTCGCGCAGCTTCAGCGGCTGGAGCAGCAGACGCAGGCGACCCGCATGGAAGTGGCCAAGAACGACGGCGCGCTCGACGGCATGGCGAACCAGCTGCAGGGTTTCACGCAGGCGACCAGCCACAGCCTGGAGACGGTGCGCCAGACGGTCGACGAGAAGCTGGCGCAGGCGGTGGCCGAGTCGCGCACCGGCCGCACCGAGCTGCTCGCCGCCTTTGCCGCGTTCGAGGCGCAGCTAACGCAGCGGCTGACGGCGCTGGACGCGGCCCAGAGTCTGGCGCTGAGCAGCTTTCGCACCGAGCTCACCGGCACACTGGGCACGATGTCCGGCGCGCTGCGCGACCAGCTCGACGGCAACGGCAACCAGATCCGCAACCAGTTCACGGTGCTGCAGGAGTCTTTGTCTCGGCAACTCGCTTCGCTGGTGCAGGGCACCCAGCAGAACGCCGAGCAGCTGCGCACGGCACTCAACGAGCGGCTCGCCGCGATCCAGGCCGACAACACGGCCAAGCTGGAGGAAATGCGCCGCACCGTCGATGAAAAGCTGCACGCGACGCTGGAGCAGCGCTTGGGCGAGTCGTTCAAGCTGGTCAGCGACCGGCTGGAGCAGGTGCACAAGGGCCTGGGCGAGATGCAGACGCTGGCCAGCAGCGTGGGCGACCTGAAACGCGTGATGACCAACGTGAAGTCGCGCGGCACCTGGGGCGAGGTGCAGCTCGGCGCCATCATCGACAACGTGCTCACGCCCGACCAGTACGCGAAGAACGTCAAGGTCGTGCCGGGCAGCGACGAACTGGTGGAGTTCGCCATCCGCCTGCCGGGCCGGCAGGACGAGCACCCGGTGTGGCTGCCGATCGACTCCAAGTACCCGGTGGAACACTACCAGCGCCTGATGGACGCACAGGACAGCGCCGACAAGGCTGCCATCGCTTCGGCGGGCAATGCCTTCGAGGCCTCGATCCGCTTCGAGGCGAAGAAGATCTTCAGCAAATACGTCTCGCCGCCGCACACCACCGACTTCGCCATCCTGTACCTGCCCACCGAAGGCCTGTTCGCCGAGACCCTGCGCCGCCCGGGGCTGATGGAGGCGCTGCAGAACGACTGCCGCGTGATGATCACCGGCCCGGCCAACCTGGCCGCCATGCTCAACAGCCTGCAGATGGGCTTCAAGACGCTGGCGATCGAAAAACGCTCCTCCGAGGTCTGGAGCCTGCTGGGCCAGGTGAAGAACGAGTTCTCGAAGTTCGGCGACGTGGTCGAGGCCACCAAGAAGTCGATCGACGCAGCGGCGCGCAAGTTCGACGAGGTTGGCACCCGCACGCGTGCCATCCAGCGCAAGCTGCGTGACGTGCAGGACTTGCCTGCGCCCGCTGCGGACGAACTGCCCGCCCTGCCGCTGCAACCCCTGGTGGATGACGAATAGCCTGAATGCGCCGCTGGCCCGCCTGATCGCGGGGCAGATCTGCATCCATGCCTGCATGGCCGGCATGCGTCTGGCCACGCCGCTGCTGGCGCTGGACCAGGGCTACAGCGCGGCGGCCGTCGGCGTGTTGCTGGCGCTGTTCGCGCTGACCCAGGTGTTTCTGGCCTTGCCGGCCGGGCGCTTCACTGACCGTCACGGTCTGCGCCGGCCGATGGCCTGGAGCGTGGCCATGGCTTTTTCGGGTGCCGCCATCGCGGTGGCTTTTCCGGTGTTTCCCGTGCTCTGCCTGAGCGCGCTGATGACCGGCGGCGCCACCGGGGCCGCGGTGATTGCGCTACAGCGCCACGTGGGGCGTGCGGCCAGCAACCCGACGCAGCTCAAGCAGGTGTTTGGCTGGCTGTCGATCGGGCCGGCGGTGTCGAACTTCATCGGGCCCTTCGCGGCCGGGCTGCTGATCGACCATGCGGGCGCCACAGCCGGCGCACTGACCGGGTATCGGGCGGCGTTTGCCCTGATGGCGCTGCTCTCGCTCTTCACCTGGTTCTGGGTTCGCCATGCGCGTGAACTGCCGCCGGTGGTGCCCGCGCCCGGCGCCGGCAAGCCGCGTGTGCTGGACTTGCTGCGCGAGCCGATGATGCGCCGCCTGCTGCTGGTGAACTGGTTGCTGGCGTCGTGCTGGGATGTGCACACCTTCGTGGTTCCGATCCTGGGCCACGAGCGTGGCTACAGTGCTTCGGTGATCGGGTCGATCCTGGGCGCCTTTGCCATTGCCGCCGCTGTGATCCGGGTGTTCCTGCCGATGCTGGCTGCGCACCTGCGCGAGTGGGTGGTGGTGTCATCAGCCATGGCGACCACGGCGCTGCTGTTTGCCGTCTACCCGTTGATGCCTTCGGCCCTGACCATGGGCCTGTGCTCGGTGCTGCTCGGGCTGACGCTGGGTTCTGTGCAGCCCATGATCATGAGCACCCTGCACCAGATCACACCGCCGCATCGGCAGGGCGAGGCGCTGGGCCTGCGGCTGATGACGATCAACGCCTCCAGCGTGATGATGCCGCTGCTGTTCGGCGCGGCCGGCGCGCTGATCGGGGTCAGCGGGGTTTTCTGGGTGGTCGGCGCGGCGGTCGGTGCGGGTACGCGCCCGGCGTGGCGGCTGCGTCCGCCCGCGCACCGGCGCTGATCAGCAGGCCAGGGTGTCGAGCGCGTAGAAGTCGCGGATGATGTCCCAGGCCGCCTGCGGGTCATCCACGTACCGGAACAGGTTCAGGTCCTCCGGCGAGATCGCTCCTTCCTCGATCAGCACGTCCATGTTGATCAGCTCCTTCCAGTACTCGGAGCCGAACAGGATGATCGGCACCGGCTTGGCCTTTTTGGTCTGCACCAGCGTGATCACTTCGAACAGTTCGTCCAGCGTGCCGAAGCCGCCGGGGAAGGCCACCAGCGCCTTGGCGCGCATCATGAAGTGCATCTTGCGCATCGCGAAGTAGTGGAACTTGAAGCTCAGGTGCGGCGACACATAGGGGTTGGCCGACTGCTCGTGCGGCAGCG
>Ga0075163_10004144_pt1 | contig 19441 bp, 23 predicted proteins | sample JI1023141ADNA_FD_71478 | JGI IMG/M metagenome (GOLD analysis project Ga0075163, IMG submission 71478) | Wastewater effluent complex algal communities from Wisconsin, to seasonally profile nutrient transformation and Carbon sequestration -... | ecosystem: Engineered > WWTP > Effluent > Algae...
AGCGGTGACTTTGATGACAGGACGAAAAAGCTAGCCGAGAAGTTTAAGAAAGCCCCTCTCCCTAAAGCCTAAGGAGGGCGCTAGCCCGTTAACCCTTAGCTTGAGAGGATACCCCCGTGGCCCTAGGTTTTTCCAGCTATGCCCGTGTCGAGAGGATGTTACTGCGTACGCGTCACATCCTAGGTGAGGGCACAGACCCCATCTTCAAGGAAGACAATAAGGTACAGGCCCTCCAATACTCTGCCAGCTACTACAAGCTCTACGGAGGCAATGGCAGTGAGGTTACTTACACTGACATTGCTGACCTCACCATTCTCCAGTCGGAGATGATTGCCACCCGCGCAGCCCTAGAACTCAACAAGAGCGCAATTTCCTATTACAAAGATGACGTAGTGACTGCCACTGGCGGCCCAGCCAGTGCGTCCTTCCGCAACAACAAACTGGACTGGCTTAAGGAGTTCGTTAAAGAACTTGAAGATAAGCTGGACGAGCTTGAAGATGCTGAGGGCTACGGAGATGGTGAGGGTGCCATAGACATCTCCTCTATGGGCCTCCTCCTGAAAAAGGTCATGGCCTGTGCAGACCCCATTGAAGATACGTGCGTAGACGAGCCCCAAGGCAACTGGGAGAAGACTGCGGGAGGTTGCGGCTGCTGATGGTAGACTTAATAGATCCAATTCAACAACAGCAAATTCGTACAGCCCTCCATGACGTGGCTGACACTTTTGCTTTTCCTATCACGATCGTGAAGACCACCTACGTCAACGCGGCTTTTGCTGAGCCACCTACGATAGTCAAAATACCCACGTTCGCTATCCGTGACTACATTAGCGGCGGGCGCAGTGGCGAACAAGATCAGTACCGGAATGACAGCGGCCCTGACCAGACCCACGAGTTTGACCTCTACATAGGCTGGCACCTTGTGGAGCAAGACGGCCTAGTAGACGCTGACAACAAGATTCTGCTAGACCACAATGACATAGTAGAGATGGAAGGCGAGACCTACGAGATAGTGAGCTTTGGGGGCACTGCACAGATGACCCACAGGCCCACTTTCCTCCAGATTGGCGTACGCCGCAAATTTCAATCGCCCAATGGCGCAGCTCCTCTCGAGGAGGCTCCATGAGTGAACTGACGGGCCCTTGGGACAAGGTGATCTATAGAGTCAAGAACCTGAATGACCAAATGAAGCCGCACCTAGCCAAGGCCACTGCTAAAAGTGCTTTGATGGTAGAGGCAGCTCTGGTCAAACACATCCAGAGTCAAGACCTTGGCTGGCACGCTTTAAACAAAGCTTATCTTAAATGGAAGATAAGGAACAAGCTAAGCGACAAGATTTGGATTGCGACTAGCACGCTCATCAATTCAGTCACCCACAAAATAGCAGATGGCGGGCTAGAGGCTTTTGTGGGCGTGCTAAGGACAGCCAAAAGCTCGGACGGCAAGAACCAAGTGCTTATTGCTCAGGTCTTAGAGTTTGGCAGCGCCAAGCGGAATATTAAGCCCCGTCCCTTATTCCGGCCTACGTTCCAAGAAATGAAACCGAAGATTATCGAAAACTATGACAAGGCCGTACGTAAAGCGTTAGATGAGGTAGTCAAGAGTGGATGAGAATACCATACTCCCTAGCGTAGTGAACCTGAACCAAGCCCTCTACGACTTTGTCCTGCCAATGCAGGACGAGATAGAGGGTCTGGTAGTGATGGGCTTTGATAGCAGCAGGGATAGGCCTGAACTCCCCACGATAGGGCTGCGCTTGCATTTGTTTGGCATCAACGTCGATAGGAACCGACCGACTCCTATCGGGGGCAACCCTTTACTCGTCCCCAGCGAAGAGAAGAAAGACTACATTGTAGACGGCAAGCTCTACGAAAATGTGCCGGATAGCTACACCTTTAAGCACCCCCTCCCAGTACTCCTCCAGTATCAGCTAGATACGTGGTGCTACTACGCCAAGCACCAGATAGCTATAGACCACGCTATCCTAACCCGATTTCCAGAACGCGGAGTTTTGTATCTGCCGATAGAAGGTGTTGAATACCAGTTCCCCATAGAACTTCTGGATGTTGGGAATTTGGATGACCTTAAGGAAAACTTTAGAGAGCGGGTTTATCGCTACCAGATTGAAGCCTGGGTAAAGAGCCCGCTCCAGGATTTCGAGCGCAAGAATATAACTACATCTCAGATGAATTTCTTGCAGAAAATTCAAGACCAAGAAATTGATCTTATGGAAATCCTAACTCAAGCAGAAGTTGTATAAGGAGTTGAAGATGAAAAGATTTGGCAAGAAAGAAGATGTACAGCCAGGCCGTTTGGAAGCTGCTGCTAAACCAGTACGTGGTTACCGTGTTATCAACTGCACTGAGACTATTTTAGCGGTGCAGTATTACAATGACCAGGGCAAGACGGCCTATTTGAACCTACGCTTGCAAGGCCGTGGTGGCCAAGTGCCTCCTGTAGTTTCTCCCCAAGCTATTACTGAACAGATGCGGGATCTACAGAAGAAAAGAATTATCCGCCTAGAACCCGTAAAATAAGTTTAGAATTAGAGGAGGCTCACAATGCCTAAGAATTCCGGATCTCCTGAAGTTTCTTTCACTGAAAAAGACCTTAGCTTTTATATTGCTGGAGTCACCCAAGGACGCAATTGCATCCAGATCACTGCGCGTAGGGGGCCCGTCAATGAGCGCACTCTCATTGGGTCTATGATTCAGTTCCGTGAAACCTATGGTATAAGCATAGCCAGCTCTAACTCTGACCTGGTCTGCCAGCGGGCCCTAGACAGGGGCGCAGTGCTTTATGTGAACCGCGTGGTGCATTATACCGACCCCACTGACAAGACTACCAAGACTAGCGAATTAGCCACCCTCGTCCTCAAAAACGCCAACGGAGATGACACCATTACCCTAAGTGCGTCTAGCGATGGAACTTGGGGTAATGGCCTCCTGGTGACCATTACTGCAAATCAGGCTGACGCCCAGCGCTTTGACATTAGCATTAAGTTTGCTGAGCAGCCGGATATGAACGAGAGCTTTAAGGCTCTGAGCATGAATGAGAGTGACCCCCGTTACGCGGTGGCTTTCCTCAATCTAAATTCCAAACTGGTAAAAGCTGAGGACATGCTGTCCGGTGATCCTTTTATCGGTGATGAAGTGGAGGTTGACGGTTCTACTTTTATTGCGGGTACGGATTTCCCGGTCACGCCTGATGATGTGCCCGCGATGGCTGTGGTTGTGGCAGACCTGGTTGATGCGCTGACTGATGTTAACGCGACTGCTGCGGCAAACGTTGTGAACGTCGTAGCCGCCGTAGCTGGCGTAGGCGGTAACGCTATTACGATGTCGGCTACTAGCATAGGCCCAAACATCACCGTTTCCGGTGCTAACCTCACGGGCGGCGCAAACGCTGTGGCCGCAACGGGTACTGTAACCTACGGCGTACCCGTAAACGGAAATACTATCACGGTCGGCGGTACTGTTTTCACCAAGGCCGCCGCTCCCAGTCCTACTGAGTTCTCTACCATTGCCGAGTTGACCGCCTTGATTGACGGTCTGGCTGCTGTCACCGCTGTGGATGACGGCTCGGTCATCACGATTACTGCTGCTACTCCTGGCGTAGGCGGCAATGCTATCACGCTGGCTAAGACCGGCCCTGCCTTAACCCTTTCTGGCGCGACGCTAGCCGGTGGAGCTGCTGCAGTAGCTGCTACTGGCACTATCACTCTCGCGGCTATCCCTGTAGTTATCGATAATCCTGCGGCTGTTGGCCCCGCCCCCTTAGCTGGCGGTGTAGATGGTCTGGCCGGATTGGATGACGATGATTGGATAGGAGATAGTGTAGCGGGCAACGGCTTCCACGCCTTTGATGATGTTAGCGATGCAATGGGTCTGGGTAGCCCCGAGGCTAGCAGCCCTGAAGTCACGATGGCTGGTATAGCCTATTGCGAGAACCGCGAAGACATGATTTACTATTGTGAACCGCCCGCCTCTGTCTTAGACTCTGCAGACGCCCTTAAATTTCGCAAAGGTGAAGCACCCTACGACCATCCTGCTTTCAATAGCAGCTACGGCGCAATGTACTTTGGCCGCCCCAAGGTGCGCTCTCCCAAGACCAACAACACCATAGACATCTCTGTCATCGGAGACGTGTTTGGTGTGCTGGCTTACAGCGATTCCAAGGCCGAAGCCTGGTTTGCCCCTGCCGGTTTCCAGCGCGGTAGAGTGCTCAATACCCTAGGCGTCCATTACAACGTGGGTACACCTGCCCGCAAGGCAGAACTAGACGCTCTGTCTAGCAGCCAAATCAATTCGATCGTAGACTTCCCCGATGTGGGTACTATGATCTACGATGAGCAGACCTTGCAAAGCCTGCCCAGCGCTCTGCAAAGCCTACATATCCGGAGACTGTTGATCTATATGCGCAAAGCCCTGCGGGATGTCAACAAGATCTGGCTCTTTGAGCCGAACGATCCTGTGACCTGGCGGCGCGTGTTCAACTTGATCGATCCTTATATGGCCGACTTGCTGAGCCGCAGGGCGTTCTATGAATACAAGATTCTCTGTGACCAAGATGCTTCTAGCCTGGAAGAAGCGGTACTGAACACCCCTGAAAAAGTTGACCAGGGTATATTCACTTGCCGCATCTATATTAAGCCTACCCGCACCTTGCGCTACTTCGGAATCGAAGCGGTTATAACGAAATCGGATGCTGATTTTACTGAATTGCAGAACATCCAGCAGTTCTAAATCCAGTACTGTTTAATGATGATGTTTGGGAGTTCTGAATAGAACGAGAAGGAGGAATGAGATGGCTATTGCCAACCCTGTCAATCCGAGGAAGAAATTTGCGTGGACTATCGAGTTCGATGGTCTTGAACCTGCCTTGGCTCAGAAGGTAAAAATCCCTACTCTGACTATTGAGGAAGCTACCCACGGCGCTGCCAACTTGATTATCAAGACTGGCGGTATGGTGACCGTAGGCGACATGGAAGTTAACAAGCTCATGTTTGCCAACAAGAACGAGAACTGGGCCTACGAGTGGTTTAAGCAAGTCAGTAACCACGAACTAGGCTCCATGGGCGTCCCCTCCCAGTACAAACGCAGTGGCTATATAATCTTCTGGCAGCCCAACCTCACCTCTATCCTAGAGAAGTATCAAATCATTGGTGCTTGGCCTAAAGAGATAGAGAAGGACGAGATGGAAAGAACCTCTTCTGAGAACGTGATGGAGAAGGTTGTCTTCGCGGTTGACTCGATTCTTAGGATTCCGTCCTAAGCTCATTCCTCCTTAACAATCTAAGGAGGAACCATGTCTAAAGTAGAAGCGGCCCGCTTTGCGGCCCTACCCGAAAGAGAAAAAGAAGAAGTTACCCTGCCTAGCGGCAGGACTATCACCATTTTAGAGAGCACTGGTCGAGAAGAGAAGATACTTGGCCGCCTAAGAGAAAAAGGCAAAATCGTCGAAACGATTGGCCAGTATCTTACTGGCGTTACAGAAAATCTAGACGGTGAACCAGGCCCTGTTCCCCCCAATAAATTTGATGACATGCTAGTGGGCGATCGCTACACTGTCTTGCTACAGGCCCGCCGCTTAACCCATGGCCCTATTGTTACTCAAAAATCTACGTGCACGGATTGCCAGACTGAGAACGAGTACGAAATAAATCTAGATGAAATTCTAGAGGGAATCAAGCCCTACCCGCATGGGAACGAGAGAGAATTCTCTCTAGATCTTGGCGTAGGCACCATCCACTACGAACTCCCCACTGGTAAGAGTGAAGCCAAGCTGAACAAAGAAAAAGAAACTGATTTCAATTCTAAGCTCCGCTCAGTTAGAATCTGGGAGGTAACCCCCCAAGGCAAGTTCCCAGTTTCCCTTGAAACCCTTAAGAGCCGCCACATCACCCAGCTACGCAAAGACCTACGCGCGCACGAATGCACCATTGACACGCTTGTGACCTTGACCTGCCCTAACTGCGGCAGCTCCACTAAGCAGGACGTTATTGGCGTACCTGATTTTTTGTTCCCCAGTCTGACGTAGACGGTGAGCTTTGGTATTTAGACTATGGCGGTAACCACGCCTTAGCCAGCTTCGGTTATGCATTACCGACGCGCCTACGCCAGACATTTGTACAACGATTGCGCATGCAGCTTAATCATGAAAACGATAGAGCAAACGAGATAGCTAAAGAAACTAGGAAATAGTATGGCCGCCGCAGATAGCTTAGGTCTTGGGATTACCCTCACTTTACGTGACAGCGTGACTACGCCCGCGCGTAAAGTGGGGGAAAGTCTTGGCAAGCTTAAAGGCAAATCTGAAGAAGGAGTGTCTTCACTTAAGAAGCTGCAAACTACGCTCAACGCTTTAGCGGGCTCTCAAGTAATGGCCTCTGCAAAGCGTATGTACACCGACCTGACTGACGAGACCAGGAAGTTCGAGCGGCAGATGGCGCAGGTTGCCACCCAGGTTGACACCTCGACCACGGACATGAAGGGCCTCACCAAAAGTGTAGAAGATATGTCAGTGCAATTTGGCACTGACGCAGTCGAAGAAGCAGCGGCCCTATACGAAATTCTTTCCGCTGGTTACGACAACGCCACAGACAGCGTGAAGTTGCTAGATGTCGGTAACCGTATGGCCATAGGTGGTAATGCTAGCCTCACGGACTCTGTGGATGGTTTAACCACGATCTTGAATGCGTGGTCTATCTCTGCGGATAAAGCCGAAAGCGTAGCGGATACGCTATTCACTACCGTCAAACTCGGCAAACTCAACATGGACGACCTGGCTAAGAATATAGCCGACGTCGCTCCTCTAGCAGCCACCTTAGGCATCGATCTGGAACAGGTAGGCGCTAGCATTGCTACGATGACTAAGCAAGGTACGCAAGCCCCTGAAGCCTTTACCCAGATGAAAGCGGCGCTTAGCGGTATGATACGTCCTACAGACGAACTTAACGCGGTCTGGAAGAAGAACCATTTCTCCAGCGCCAAGGCTGCTATCGGGGCCTTGGGCTATCAAGGTGCCTTGCAGCTAGTCGTCAAGGCTGCCAAGGGCAATGAAGGTCAGCTCCAAAAGTTACTGGGCAGCGTATGGGCCATGAACGCAGTCTTGCAGATAAGTGGCAAGAACGCGGGCATGTACGCAGAAAGCTTTAAGGAAGTCAAAGAGGGGGTAGGGGCGGCAGATCAAGCGTTTAGAAAAGCCAGTGCCACCAATGATTTTGCCATGAATCAGGCTGAGCAGTCTTGGAAAAAGCTAAAGCGCGCCATAGGTGAGCCTATGCTGAAGGCGCTAAACCCCACGATTAAAAAACTCACTGAAGCTGCGGGTGTTGTAGGCCAATGGCTAGAAAAGAATCCAGCGTGGGCTAGGGCAATAGGAATTACTGTGGCCGCCATCGTAGGCCTTTCCTTTGTGCTAGGCGGCCTGGCTGTAGCGTTGTTCATAGTCCAGGCCGTAGCCAGCCCTATCACCCTCACGTTCTTACTGATCGCCGCCGCCGTCGCCGCAGTCATCGCGATAGGATGGCTACTCTACGATAATTGGGACACAATAATCGCGGAGCTTAGCGTGTGGGTCATGGCGCTGGGCATGGCCTGGGATGCTTTTGTTGTGTGGCTGGGAGAGTGCATGGACAGTGCGACGGCGGCTGTAGGCGGCTGGTTTGACAACGTAGTTAACTTCTTTAAAGGAATTTTGATATGGATTAGCAAAGTAGCCATGAAATTCCTGGAGTTCCTAGAATACCTGCCCCTGGCTGGAGATATGGCTGCTGACTTACGCCAAAAGCTAGACAAAATGAACATGGAAATTCAGGTCAGCATGCAGCCCGACTCCCCCTGGAAAGCGATGCAAAAGCAAGCGGCCCCTACCTTAGCCTATGGGGGCATGAGTACGTTTAACAAAGAAGACGCCGACGTTCTTGCAGTCAGAAACCCCTCTGCACGCCGTCAAGCTATGCCCGCCATAAACAATGTAATTAACGTACCAAAGGCTACCATTACCTCCACCGCAGTCAATATAGAAGGGAAGAAGATAGCGGATATCATACACGAAATGAATGAGACTAAAACAGTGAGGAATTAAGATGGGACTGTTTAGCGGCTTCAAACTATTCGATGATGCTAAGAGCTACTTGAACACTGAGAATCTTAAGGATAAGCTAGGCCTTGGAGATATCAGTTCTTACGGCAACATCAGCGCCGACAAGTTTTTTGGCTTAGGTAACTCGCTAAAGGCCGGATTATTTAGGCGGCTGGATCTGGCAGAGTACGGCTACATTGTAGACACGGTCACGCGTGAGCGCTTGGCTTTCCAGTACAATGTGAACGGCAAAGAAAGTGGCGGGGCCAACTATACAGAGTTCGCTACTCTGGCGCGCTCGGTACCGCAGTACCATTACAAAGGCGGCACTGCCCGCACCCTTACCCTGCCTATTACCTTCACCATGCGCCAGGAAAGCCGCCAGGACGTACAGCAGGCTATGAAGTTCCTACAGGCCTTGGCCTACCCAGATTATAACGGTGAAAGCGAAGCCAGCCGTTCTCCGCATCCTGTCGTCGTCATACAGGGCCAGCTTTACACAACCGACATCTGGATAGTGAAGCAATTTGAAATTGAGTGGGGGCAGGCTAGAGACCCCATTACTCAGCTCCCTAGTGAAGCCACTGCAAATTTAACCCTAGTCGAAATCTCTACCTCCACCAGTGCTAAGGGGTACGACGACGTATTGAGGATCTGATGAGCCTACAGGTACGGATAGATAGTCTTTATAAGTTCGCAAAGCCCTATTACGACGAGGCTCAGTCTGCCTACGTGTGGGGCATAGCAGACGCCCCTCCAGTAATAAACCGGGAGGATGACCAATTTTATACGGTGCGTCAAGGCGACAGAGTAGACATCATAGCCTACCGCCTCCTAGGGGACGTGAGGTACTGGTGGCTAGTGTTGCACTATAACAACATTGCCGACGGACTAGACTTAGAGAAGTTGATTGGAAAGCAGATCCGCCTCCCCAGTAAAAATACCGTAGAGAGAATTTACGTCGCTGAATTTCAGGAGAAGGTTACTTCGTAATGCTGATCAACGATCCCTTAATAGTTAGGATTGTGGCTAAAGGCCAGCCCTTGCAAATGGCCATTGCAAGTCAGGTCACGCGCTTCAGCTACCAAGATTCTGAAAAAGAAGACGACATGCTTTCAGTAACGTTTGCAGACCCCTACAATCTGCTGGTAGACTCTGACCAATTTCTCGAGAACACCGAGTGGATAGTCCAGTGGGGCTTCCCTACAAAGCTACACCCGCCGCGCAAGGTTCTGGTCAAGCGCCCAGTGTTCCGCCACGGAGAAATAGAAATCCAAGCGCTGGATAAAGGCAGCCGCCTAAAGCTAGACGAAAATTGGTCGGTGCACAAAAAGACCAGCCCCAAGAAATTGATAGAGCACATTGCCCAGAAGAACCAGCTTATAGCTATTGTTGACGATGACCTGGGCAAGGAAATCATTTCTTCATTTTCTATGGGGGGGCGTACTGACTATGACGTGTTGAAGTATCTGCAGAGTCAAGCGGAAGACCACTTTTTTAAGATCCAAGATGATAAAGTTGTTTTCCAAAAGCGCGACATGAGCTCGCCGCCAAAAGCCACCTACGAGTACGAACCAGGCAGGAGCTCCAGGTTACTCAGCTTTGAGATCAGCATCAAAGACCAGGACAACGCCAAGAGCTCGAGGCAAACGACGGCCGTCAGTGTAGACCCCTTTACTCACAAGACCAAGATCTTCAAGAGTGACGAAGGCACTACCTCTGTCCAGAACCTAGGCAGCCGCCGCACCACGGATAAGTACCCATCTACCTTTGACGTAGATTTTCCTGGTAAGGTCTTAAACGGTGGCAAGAAAAAGCAGCCTACCCAAGGCCAGACTACGGGCAAGTCTTTGATCTTGCCGCCTAAGTCTGACAGCCAGCTCCAGGCCATAGCTAAGGGCAAGCGCCGGAAGTCTTTGCTAGATTCTTGCAAAGCTAAGTTTGAGATAGTGGCCTCCCCAGACGATCCATTTCTTAAGAGCGGGGATCTTATTCAAGTGCTCGGCATAGGCAAGCGCTTCTCTGGCATTTACCGTATCCTAGCCATCACTCATGATCTGAGCGACGGCTACAAATACTCCATTGACGCCCAGCGCAACGCCGTCGGTTCTACAGGTAAGAAATCTAGCAAGCCGTTGAACGGCCCCAAGAATACGAAGAGCGCTATATCCCAAATCAAAGAGACTGTGGGCAAGGTTATAGTGGGGGCCAAGAGTGGGATTAAGTACGGCCAGGGAGGGCTGAGCTTGTAATGGCAGACAATCCTACTAGCACTGGCGATCTACTAGACTCCATTAAGCAATACGGCTTGGAGTCTCTTGGTATTTACTACGGCAATTATCGAGGGACGATCGTGGATAACGAAGACCCTGAAAAGCTGGGGAGGGTGAAGCTACGCGTGCCGCAAATTGCCGGGGACAATGTGATTGAGGATTGGGCCTGGCCTAAGGGCTTCCCAGCGGGCCAGGATTTTGGCGACTTCATGATACCGCCTGAGGGTTCGCCAGTGTGGGTGGAGTTTGAGAATGGCGACCCTCAGCATCCTATTTGGAGCGGCGGCCACTGGGCACGCCAGAACGGCGCAGTGCCGGAAGAGGCCAAAGTACTCGGCGCAAAGAACCGCGTGAGGAAGAGCGAGAAGTGGGTCATAGAGATGAACGACGAGGAGACCGAGTTCCGTATAAAAGACAAAGACGGGGAGCGATTTATAGAGATTACCGGTGATGGGATATTCCTTAATTTCAACGGCGTTGTTCTGGAGATAGGAGCGGGCGGCGTAAAGATCCAAGGTAAGCTGTTCCTAAGCCACGTGCATACCGGCGTGGAGCCAGGTGCAGGCGTTTCAGGAGGTGTACAATGAGTGTAGTAGCTGACTATGGCATGACCTTCCCCCAGAAATTTAATAAGAAGGGCTTCTTTGAATTTACGAACGACATCTACCTGCTGGTTAAGATGTCGATTCATCAAATCCTCGGTACCAGGATTGGAGAGCGCGTGATGTTACCGGACTTCGGGTCTAGGATTCATGAGCTACTTATGGAACCTATTGATTCTATTACGATATCACTAGCTAGGGTCTATACTATCGAGGCGATTAAAAAATGGGAGCCACGTGTTTTCTTAAACGATGTGGGTGTAGTCATCAACGTAGACCAGGGCCTACTAGAAATATACGGCTCTTACTCGATCAAGAATCGTGGATTGGTTGATGACTTTGCTGTGGCCTTCCCTAAATTTGCGCAAGGCGGTGTTTAATGGGTCAGTTTGACAAAGTAGAGTTTAGGACTTACGATTACGACGGCTTTAAAGACAGCCTGTTCCAGATGGCGAAGAGTGAGTTCGTAAAGTGGACTGACACCTTGGAGTCTAACCAAGGGGTCATGTTTATAGAATGGATAGCCTTCGTAGCAGCGAATATCGCCTACATGCAAAACTTCCACGCACGCCAGGGCTTTGTACCTACCGTGACTGAAGCGCAAGCCCTGGCGAACCTGGCTAAGCAGTACGCCTACGATATCCCAAACAACACTGCGGCATTGGCCACCGTCAAAATAAGCAACGCCAACGGCGTGCCTTTCACGGCTGATGTCATTGTACCTGAAGGCACAGAGCTCACAACTGAGGGGACTGAGAGTCTAGTATTTGAAACGGTAGAAGATTTGACCATACCCATGGGAGCGATCTTCGGTGAAGTGGGGGCCAAAAACCAGGAGACGAAAACTGAAGCGGATGTAGGCGACGGCACCAGCGATTTCAAAACTGAGATGACCTACGCCCCCTTTATCCAGGGCTCAATGATTGTCACGGTGAACGGCGCAGTTTGGACAGAGGTCGATGACTTTCTAGATTCTGACGGCACTGACGAGCACTACCGAGTAGAAGTGAACTCTGACCAAATTGCCACCGTCATATTCGGTGACGGAGTAAACGGCAAGGCCCCTGAAGTCAACGCGGATATCGTGTACGATTACAAGGTGGGCGGGGGCAGCCAGGGCAACGTTCCTCCTGGCTCTATCGTAAATATACCTGGCACTTTCTTTGACGTGAACAACAATCCAGTAGACCTTGTAGTTACCAATGACGCAGAGTCTAGCGGGGGCGGTGACCGGGAAGCGATTGAAGTTACCAAGCTACGCCTCCCTAAATCCATAGCCGCTAAAGAGATCACGATTGACTACGAAGACTTTCAGGTCAACATTGGCAACGTGCCTGGCGTAGCTAGGGTCAACGTAAAAACCGTGAATGACGATCCTCAGATTCCTGAGAACACTGTGTTTTGCTTCATTCTCCCAGCCAACGCAGACACTTTGACGGATGAGCTTAAGGCACAGATACTGGAGGAGATGGAGAAGAACCCACGGCCCTTAACGCAAGACATGATTCTCGTCGGACCAAGCTTCGTCAATATCCCCATAGTGATTGCGGATCTAGTACCTGAACCGGAAGACGATGACGGTACTGGAGTAAGAGCCAATGGTAGCATCACAGTTCTGGACAACGGTTTTGACGTAGGAGACGCAGTTGTTATCAACGGGCTACCACTAGTCAATAACACTGACTGGGTAGTAGGCGCAGATGAAATAGAATCTGCAGCCAACATAGCTGCTGCAATCACGGACAGTGTAGACCCCTTGCTTGAAGACATAGAGGCCAGCTCTGTAGGCGCGGTAGTGACGATAACCGCCCGTACCACGGGCCCTTTTGGGAATAGCTATACTCTGAGTGAAGTGGACGCAGGCGTAGATAATTTTGACCTGTCTGGCCCCACTCTCGAAGACGGCGAAGACTCTACCCTCCAGGCCCTAGTCAGGGCTGCGCTAGACGAGTTTTTTGGGCGCACAAATCTAGACGAAGATGGAGAGTACACAGTCGGCTTTGCCCAAACTGTGTACCGCAACAAACTGATTTGGGTTATCCAAAACGTGGAGTCTGTGTTGAGCTTTACTCTAGAGACTCCTGCAGCAGACACGAACCTAAACCTAAACGAATTCCCTACTTACACCTTGCAATTCAAGACGACATAATATGTCTGAAGCTGAAAACCTACCGCCGAGGATCTACCACGCCAATGACCCAGATGGCATTTTTGCCTTCTGGAAAAAGGTCGTGCAGAATTTTATGACGAGCGAGCGGGAATTTGCACGTAACTTTTTGAAGATCTACGATCCAGATCAAGCGCCTGCTATCTTTGTGGAACTGATGCTGAGGAACTTAGGCAATCCGTTCAACAAGGTATTCCTCACCCTCACCCAGAAGCGCAAGCTCGTCAAGCTGCTCATGAGAATTTACCGCCAGAAAGGCACTGCGCGGGGCATTATCAATGCTGTGCGTTTCTTGACTGGAATCATTGTGGATATCATTGACCCCCACGGTGTGGCAGAAGATAGCTGGCGGGTAGGCGAGAGCGAGATAGGCTTGAATACTTTCGTAGGCGGGAGCCGGGTCTATTGCAACATGCTAGACTGGACAGAGGATTTTGACAATGCGGTCTGGCAAAAGGCGGGCGGTACCAATGTTGTACCGGATGATGTGCAAGGGCCTTTGCCCTGGGTACGCCCAGCAGATCGTCTGGTCATGGTCGGCGCTGGAGCAGAGATCTTTCAAGAGGCGACTCCTTTTTTCGTTGGCAACGAGACTTTTACCGCTAGTGTTTGGCTTCGCGCTGCGGCCCCCTGTGTCATAACCCTTTCTATTGAAGCCGCGACCGATCCTACAGACAAGACCGCAATGGATCTAAACGTAACCACCGCGTGGCAACGCTTTGATTTGATGCACACTATGAAGCCGAACCAGCCCTCTACAGAGGCGGTGTTCCGCCTTAAAACTGCTGCTGGTATACCCGGCAACCTGTACGCGTGGGGGGCGCAGCTAGTTCGCAACGATGAAATACAGCCTTACGCCCAGAGTACGGACAACGGAGAAGACTGTAGCCAGCCTGGCAAATGGGCGTATCATTTCTTTATTGTAACCGAAGTAGAGCTCACAGAAAATGAAGAACTGATAATTCGTTTGATAGCAGATTACATGAAACCCGCTCATACTCACTACACTTTAATTTTCCCTGGTAATGATCAGATACCCAATGTTTTCAATCACTGGATGGTAGGACTTTCGCAAGTCGGAGTAAATACTTATGTCCACCCTTAAGGAGGGCTAAATGGATCGTCATTTATGGTACTATAAATTTTTGGCAGATGTTGATTGGCTAGAGAACTTTATAGCCGACGTTGAGCGCACGGACAGGGCTCTGGTCTTGTCTTTGACCGGGGAGACCGGCGTAGCCAGTGGGTTTGATGTTACCCAGAAAGGCGGCGGGCAAAACTTCTCCGTAGACATCACGGCTGGTAGCGGTTACGATCCTAGTGGACGCCGCTTCTACAGCGCCTCTACCCAGAATCTACCCTTTATAGAAGACGAGCTCGGAGACCCGATTCAAGTTACCGTCGTAGGCAACGCGCGAATCGTTTCTATCTATGCCCACTATGCATTGGTAGATAAGCCTGGTAGTGAAGTCCTTGACGGCTTTGGAGATCAAGTTTTTACGATCCAGGAAGAATTGGTTTCCTTCCACCTCTACCAAGGAGCTGAGGCTTTGCTGGGTACTGAAACCGCTGCGGCTTACCCTGGCAATGATATGACGCTCTTGGCCAACGTGCAAATCCGCCAAGGCGATCTAACGATTGCCAACGCAGATATTGACAATGATGTGAAGCAGTACCTGAGCTTGACCCTCGCTCCAGGAATTGTTGGCGAAGATAACATTGATTGGGGTCTGGGTGTAGGGCAGGTCAGCGCTGCTGATGTGCCTATTGAAGATGTGGGAGGCTACTTTACCGGAACTGATGTTGAGGCTGCGCTCCAAGAAATTGGTGAACTGGCTATTTCAGTCTCGGTTCCCATCGGGTCCATTATCCCTTTCTACGACTTTAACGGTGCTGTGACTTTCGATACTGCGTATTGGGATTATTGTCGAGGTCAGGTTATTGCTGACGCGATGAGTCCTCTTAACGGACAGACCATGCCAGACTTATCTGGTCGGTACCTAGTAGGTTTCGGTACCGATGGCGGGGCAAACCTGCACAATGGAGTGTGGGCTGCTACAGCGGTCGGTAATGCGAGCCACCAGGTAAGCATACAACATAGCCATACGGTCAATTCACATAATCATACTGGCCCCAGTCATACGCACGGGCCTGGAACTCTCCAATTCGAAGTCTGCGAAAACGACGGCGATGATATTCGTTTCTACCGGAGTAACGGTGTTGCCCAAACTGTAATCACTCTGAGCGGGATTAACGTAGCAGCTGGCGCGGTTCTATACGGTTTTATGAGCAATACCGGGGCACTCGATTATTACACTAGGGCAGGGACGGGTGTTACTGCGGCGGGGGGCACAGGAGCTACAGGCAATACCTCTCCTGGCACGGATAATCAGTTATCTACTACCCAGTCTATCCAGCCCCGCTCCTTAAGAGTCCGCTTTATTATGAGGAAAAGATAGTATGAATCCAGCAGCCAATATCTCAAACTTTGTTCCAAAAGAAGATCCAGAGTTGCCAGACTCCTACGGCATAAAAGTTTGGTATCATGGAGAAAAAGATCCTCAAGAATTTGAGGTAGCAGGCCATCAAATTATAGACAAAATTTGGGTGCCTGAGAATACACTGGAAGGTAGAACTATATTCAAATACGGCGGCGCGCTGGCAAGCCCGTATATAGAAATAAGAACGAAGGAAGATACTTTTCATATCATTCCGTTCGCTTCGTACAAGAAGATAGAATTTGACAAACGGTACTCTAAAGTTGTGGCCCTCAGGGAGAGTAAGAGAAATGAAGCCCCCAAGTAACAATTCCTGGTCTAAGTTCAGCCTGGCTGTCATATCTGGAGGTGCGAGCTTTGTAGTAACCTTGACCACGATTGTCGGCTTTGGCTGGAAGATGCACAGGGAGATAATGAATGATGTAGCCACCATGCAGGCCCAAAGTATTTCACTCTTGGAGAAAACGCTGATTGACAAGATTGGCACCAAGATGGATAGCCAGCCTAGCAGCTATCAGCTCCAGCTACAAGACACCGAACTCAAAGGCTTAAAGACTCAGGTAGAGAACACCAATCTAAGAATTGGCGCAATGGAAACTCAGCTCAAAGAGATCAAAAGTATAGTCACTACTAAGAGGTAATATGAGTAGAAAACTAGACGACCTAGATCCTAACTTCAAATTAACCGTGTTTGAACTACTGGCCCGCCTGACTGAAGCGGGTATTATGGTTCAAATAATTGACACGTTGAGGACTCCTGCAGAACAGGCAGAGAATATTAGGAAGGGCGTATCTTGGACAACGCACAGTAAACACCTACCAAACGCTGGAGGTAAGGCTAGAGCAATCGACGTTTGTCCATACGGAATGTGGAACCTGCACGGCCCTGACAAGCTGCAATGGGACGCCAATGACCCAGTCTGGCAGGAGATAGGGCGCATAGGCGAGAGCCTTGGGCTGACTTGGGGTGGGCGATGGAAACAAAGAGACATGGGCCATTTTGAAGTTAAATAGGACTTACCATGGAAGCTTATGAAATCTGTCACCCGTGTATCCGGGCCGTCCGTGAGTTTGGCCTTTTTGAATGGTTTATCGCGTTCCTTTTTATGCTATTCACTTTGATATCAGTACTGACGAGAATGAATATTTTCATGCTACTCAGGAGCGTGAGCGAGGCCGTGGAACGCGCGCTGAACCCAAAGAAGTTCGCTAAGAAAGAACCCCAAACTGTAGTGGTAGAGCAAAAGCTTGACGCAGCCACCGCGGAAAAAGTTGGCGAAGTAATTACGAACATGATTAGTGAAACCCCTCCGCCAGTGGTCGTGGTTCAAGAAAACGAGAAGACTCCTTGAACGTCATCTAACGCGTGGCACACGCGTTCGTCAATAACATTTTTAGCAAGTGGCAGACTACTCCCGAAGAGGATGTAGTGATAAACAGCGCCACGAGTGCCCGCCCAAAACAGTATTGGCACATCCCAGGCTACCAGACGGGGAGCTGGGACGGGTACGTCAAGTTCTATAACCAGCGCAGCAAGACCCTCCCTACCGGCCTGGTGGCAGAAGCCACGGCTGCCCTAGAAGCAGCCGGTTTTCCAGCCTCCATTACTATCCAAACAGACTACGAGTGCCCGCCCCGTATAGGGGCCACACTGAATTACGAAATTGAAAGCGGCCACCAGCTACGCGTGCTGGAAGCTATGCTCGCGCACAAGCGTGGTATAATTCATGCAGCAACCAACGCAGGTAAGACGAAGATAGCACAAGCGTGGTGTGCCCTACACCAGGTAAGGGTTTTGTACTTGGTGCCGTCTAAGGAGCTTTTAAAGCAAACGGTGGAGTCATTTCAACGTGACACAAACCTAGACGTCGGCTGGATCAGCGCAGAAGAAGGCTGGCGCGCGGGTAAAGACGTGACTGTCTGTCTCGTTTCTTCTGTTGCAAGGCGCAAAAACCGCGCGGGTAAAGTAGCCAACCAAAAAGTCGTAGACCGGTTTCAAGAAATTGCCGCCACCTTCCAAGCCGTGATTGTAGACGAATGCCATCACCTCTCCGCTGAGACCTGGAGGTGGGTCTTAAAGGCGCTCAAAAATGCAAACTACCGCTACGGGTTAAGCGGTAGCCCTTGGCAGCACGGTGACCCAGCAGAAGCGCTGAGAGTGAAAGCTTTGCTTGGGCCGGTCATAGCTACGGTCACCAACGAAGAACTGATAGCCAAGGGCTGGTCAGCCAAGCCTGTGATTTCCATGATTGATGTTCCCTCCCAGTTCCCTTTAAAGCTCGACGATTACTCTGAAGTTTACGAAGCCGGTATTGTTTCAAGCACCTTGCGGAACAGCATGATAGTAGAAATATGCCGCACTTTCCAAGAACAAGAAAAGACCTGCCTAGTAGTTTCCACTAGGATAGCACACTGCGAAATCCTTAGTGACATGTTGAAAGTGGCTGGCGTGGAACACAGAGTCGTCATCGGGCAGACTGAAAAGGATTCTAGAAAACAGGATCTAGTGGATTTCCGTGAGCGCAAATTCCCTATCCTGATATCCAATGTGCTGAGCGAAGGGGTAGATATACCAAGTCTCAACGGTTTGGTTTTCAGTTCTGGTGGCAAGAGCTCTAAGCAAATGCTGCAAAGGGTAGGGCGCGGGGTACGGAAAAAGCTTACTGGGAAAAACGAAGTTGAGATCTACGACTTCATTGACAACTCTCACAGCTATCTTCTAAAGCATACCCTGGAACGGGTAGAGCTTTATCACCGGGAAGGCTTTGAAGTCAATCAAGCCACTATCAAATTCTAAGTAACCGCTCTCGGTTACTTATCACGGAGTAAAACTTATGGAGATTAAAGCCACGGTGGTCTGCTCAGACGGCAAGACTCGCTATCCAAGAACCTTTGTCAGTAAAAGTCAGTATCTTAAAAGCCTGGAGGAGGGCCAAAAAAATATTTCGGAAAAAGTTTTAGGAGTATCTGTCGTTGATAACGAGGTCACCGAAAAATTTTTTAAAAAAATTGGTAAAATAAGCAACCCTGAAACGTCCCGAAGGGTAGTGCCCCCTATTGAGGGGGGCACCTTGGTACCCCTGGGAGGGGTACACAAGGCTAGCTACCCTTCAGGGGGATACTTTGGGGTTGAAATTCCGAACACTCAAGAGTTCGAAACCTCCCTCCAGCAATTTGAAAATGCTTGGGATACCCTGTGTGAAGAGTTTTTTGGTAAGCGCATTCCGTTCTTTGGCAAGAGAATAAGAAACGTCAAGAAAGCAATAGCTGCGTACCGCGCAGTCCTGAACGCCAAAAAATTAAACGTAGAAATCAAACTATACCTGAGGAGCCATTTCGATCAAGCAAAGCAACACCCTAACGTCTTACGGCCAGCATACTTGGGCAGCGAGCAAGGCACAAAAACATTCCAAAACTGGATAAAAAAATTCGCCAATAAGCAAGACGCCCTAAATAAAACATGCCACACTGACCTAGAAGCACTGCTAAAACAAGATCACAAGAATTTCCTCTACCATAAAAATCAAGCAAACATGACACCGCATGGCATATTCAGGTTCATGCACGGGCAATTCACGCATCTCTATCTAGTCTCCTACCCAGAATTCTTGGAGCTACTGGATAGAGAGTCCGGTGGGTTACCTCCCAGCTTCGTTACAGAGTGTCGCGAAACTTTGAAACGTCTGGAGAGGAACCCGTTGGATGCTATGAATTATTTCAAACTTGTAGAGGCGATAAAGTGTCAGCAGACGTAAACTTCGATTTCCGGTTCCAAAATAAAATCCTGGCCCTAGCCTTGACTGACCAGACTTTCCT
>Ga0075163_10004145_pt1 | contig 19440 bp, 14 predicted proteins | sample JI1023141ADNA_FD_71478 | JGI IMG/M metagenome (GOLD analysis project Ga0075163, IMG submission 71478) | Wastewater effluent complex algal communities from Wisconsin, to seasonally profile nutrient transformation and Carbon sequestration -... | ecosystem: Engineered > WWTP > Effluent > Algae...
CGGAGCGACATCTATGCGCTCGGCGCGGTGACCTACGAAATGCTTGCCGGTGATGCGCCGTTTCTGGGCAGCAACGTGCAGGCGATCGTGGCCAAGGTGTTGAGTGAAAAGCCGACGCCGTTGCACACGCTGCGGGACACGGTACCGGAGCACATTGAATCGGCCGTACTCACGGCACTCGCCAAGTTGCCAGCCGATCGCTTTGCGAGCGCGGCGGAGTTTGCGACGGCGTTGGGTGCGGCTGTATCAACCACTAACGTCTCTGGTGCGCGTCGCGCGTCGCCGCCGTCACGCGCCGCACGTGTCGCGAGCATTGCGCCGTGGGCGCTCACGCTGGCTCTCGCCGCCGCCCTCGCGGTCGTCTATGCCCGTCAATCGGGCACCGGCGCGTCGAACAACGCACCCAGTCGTCAGCAGGTCACGCTCTGGCAGTACCAGATGCCCTCGCCACTCGATGCCGGTGCGACGCGCCTTGGCAACGAAGCCGCCATCGCCCCCGACGGGTCGGCCATTGTGTTCACCGACTCCACGCCCGCCGGTCGCATCCTTATGCGCAAAGCGCGTGACGCGACCGAGGCCTCGCCAATACCGGGGACCGAGGGAGGCATCGCGCCGTTCTATTCCCCCGATGGCAAGTGGATTGCGTTCCTGACGCTCAAGGGGCAACTCCGGAAAGTCCCCGCCGCCGGCGGTGGACCGGTGACGATCGTGGAGTCCAATATCGCGAGCGCGTTTGGCGGGAGCGCGTGGCTGGCCGACGGCAGTATCGTCTACAACATGGGGCGCGACCTCAAGCGCATCTCGGCCGATGGCGCAACGATGCCTTCGCTCAACATCGCTGCATCGGGTACGAGTGCGGGCGGCCAGAACGACGTGGTGTCCATCGACGCGCTCCCCGAAACGCGGGGATTTCTGTTCACCGTCTGCCGGAGCACGTGTGCCGTAGGCTCGGATACGTGGGTGTACGACATGAAGGCCGACAGTGCGCATCTCTTGTTGCCGCGGGCACTGGGTGCGTGGTATTCGCCTACCGGGCATGTGCTGTATACGAACCGCGACAACGGGCTGTACGCGGTGCCCTTCGATGTCGCCACGCTCACGGTCACCGGCGGCGCCTTTGCGGTCATCGATGGCGTCCTCCCCACCAAGTTTGTGCTTTCGTCGTCCGGCGCCGCACTCTACTCCATCGATCGCACCACGGCCTCCGCGTCAGGGCTGGTGTGGGTGTCGCGCGACGGGCGAACGGAACCGGTCGATAGCTCGTGGCGGGTGCGCTTCGACTATCCGGCCATCAGTCCCGACGGTCGCTCGATTGCCGTGAGCGTGCGTGACAAGACGACCGACCTGTGGATGTGGCGAAGCAACGGCACCCGCACGAAGGTGCAAAGCGCCGCCCCCACCAATTGGCGTCCGTCGTGGAGCGGCGACGGGCAGTCGTTGGCCTTCGTCAGCGTGCGCGATGTGAACGGGACCGACTCGCTGGCAGCGACGCCCATGATGACCCGAACCGATGGCACCGGCGCTGCCACACCGCTGGTCGGAGGTCGAGTCAACTACTTCGAGGTGGAACTGTCGCGCGACGGCCAGTGGATGGTGCTGCGTACTGATGCGGCGGGGACCGCTGCGGCGCGCCTGTCGCGGCTGTACGCGCGCCGGCGTACCGGAGACACGACCTTGCGTCTGGTGCCCACCGGTGACGTCTCCGCGTTGCAACCCGCGCTCTCGCCCGATGGTCGGTGGTTGGCCTACGGCTCCGGCGCCGTGGTGGGCAGTCGCGAGATCGTCGTGCAGTCGTTTCCCGATGCGCAACAACGCGTGGTCGTGTCGGGCGCGGGGGGCTCCGAGCCCCGCTGGTCGAGCAATGGGCGCGAACTGTTCTACACGCTCGGCGGTCAGATGATGGCGGTGTCGGTGCCGCCCGGTCCCGTCTTCACTCCGGGGCCGCCGCGCGCGCTCTTCTCTGTCGCGGGGTATGTCTCGGCGCGCAACCGCGCGCAGTACGATGTGTCGCCCGACGGCCAGCGCTTTCTCATGATTCGCAGCGGTTCCGCGTCGCAGGTGGTCTACGTGGAGAACTGGTTCAGCGAGTTACTGGCGAAGGCGAAGCAGTGAACATTGGTAGTCGACGGCTCACGCTGTCGCATGAGGATCCGGCCGATCGCTTCCTTGCGGCCACGGCACCGGTCATGGAACGCCGCCGTCAGCGCGCCTCCATCAGTCTCCGCCGCAGCTCCCGCGCCCAGTTGCTCACCAGCACCCCTCTCGCATCCCCACTCGTTGGCTGGAGGATGAGGAACTGCGTGCCATCGGGCGTCACGTCATACGACGGATGCGTCGGGTCGGCGACGCTCGGGCCGGCCAGCGCAAGGCGTCGCGCGCTGACGCGCACGTCGGGGCCCGCGGTGAGCGACGCGGCGACGATGCCGCTAGGGCCGCGATAGTAGAGGGTGCGACCGCTGGCGTCGAAGAGGGGCTCGCTCCCGCCGGCGTCGCTTACCTGCACGCGCGGGCCGTCGCCTGGAAAGGGGCGCAGGTAGATCTCGGCGCGGCCGCTCACGTCAGACTGATAGGCAAGCCATTTCCCGTCGCGCGAGAGGCGCGGCATGATCTCCGAACTCGGCCCGACGGCGATCGGGCGCAACGTGCGGTCGCCGGTGAGGTCCATCGCATAGATGTCGCGCGGATAGGCGGCACTCGGGGCGGTGCGGATCACGAGCCAGCGGCCGTCGGGGGAGAGCAGCGCCTCGTTTATCTCGCCGTTGCCCTTGAGGTCGCGTGACGAATGGAAGAGCGTGTCGGTGCTCCCGCTGCCGTCAAAGGGGACGGAGAAGATCCGCCCGTCGCCGTTGATCAATGCCTTGTAGATGACGCGTCGGCCATCGGCCGACCACTCCGGTGCGGACGCGACGCCGATCGTGGTGAGCCGCGAGAAGGTGCCAGCGGCGCGATCCAGCACCCAGATATCGTCGCCATCCTTGCCGCCCACCGCGACCGCCAGACGACGGCCGTCGGGCGAGAAGCGCGGATCGCTGTGGATCGCACTGTCGGGCCGGATCGTCACGCGCGACGTGCCGCTCGCGAGGACCAGTTGTGACGATGCGTTGCCGGCGATGTAGGCCAGCGTCCCCTGAGGACTGAGGCCGGCCGCACCCACCGATCCGACGAGCGTCACAGGGTCGCCGAGCACCTTGAGCGACGCCGCATCAAAGCGACTAGCCATCAGGTCCCCACCGAGACCGAGGTAGACGAGGTGATCGTCCACCATCCCGATCGCGACCCGACCGGGGAGCGGCAGTTCGGTGACGGCTCCGGTGGCGAGGGTGACCGCCACGAGATTCCCCTTCGGTGCCGCGTTCGCCGTTCCGACGATCGCCGTCTTCCCGTCCGGCAGCACGACGGGATGGAATGCAGCGTGCGGTGTGGTAGAGTCCGTGAGCAAACGGACCGTCCCACCACGCGCGGGGATGGCACCGAGGTGATCGAAGCTTCCGATGAGCACGGTGCCATCGGCCGTCCACGCGAGGCCCATGATGTCCCACCCGCCCGAGCTGCCGACCAGCGTGGGCGTCCCGCCCGCGGCTGCGATGCGGTAGATGTCGTAGCCTTCGTTGTAGATGAGTTCGCGGCCGTCGGGCGAGAAGGCGTACGACCGCAGCGCGCGCGGCGCGAGGCGTACGCGGGCATCGAGCGAGTCGAGGCGCTGGACGATTGTGGCGTATCCCGCCGTCCCCTGCGTCACGTACGCCACGCGGTCGCCTTGCGGCGAGATGACGATGGGGAAGCCGCCGGTCATGAATCGTTCGCCGGCCGGCGCGTCGATGGGCAGGCGGAGGACCGGTGCCTCGCTCGGGGCGGGGGCCTGCGCCCTGGTCCACGCAAACGCGCCGACGACGGCGACCATGGCGATCCACGCCGCCCGCTCCATCCACCCACGGCGCGCGCTCGGCGCCGCGGCGCTCGCGGTGATGTATCGCCCACCGCTGCTCGCGTCGCCCTTGCCCTGCAGCGCCTCGGCGAACTCGGCGGCCGTCGCAAAACGGTCGGCGGCGAGCTTCTCGAGGCCCTGCAGCACGGCCGCTTCCACATGTGGTGGCACGGCCTTGCGTTGCGTCGCGAGGGAGCGGGGTTGCTCGGACAGCAATCGCGCCACCACGGCCTGCACGCTCGGACCGGTGAAGGGCGGTTCGCCCACGAGCATCTCGTAGGTCACGACGGCGAGCGCGTAGATATCGGCGCGCGCATCGACAATCCGTTCGCCAGTGGCCTGCTCGGGACTCATGTACTGCGGAGTGCCGAGCGACAGGCCGGTCTGCGTCATGCGCTGTCCGCCCGCGCTCTGGACGGCGAGGGCGATGCCGAAGTCGGCAACGAGCGCACGTCCGTCCTGGAGGAGGACGTTCTCGGGCTTGATGTCGCGGTGGACGATGCCCTGGCGGTGGGCGAAGTCGAGCGCGCCGGCCACTTCGCTCGCCAGCCGCACGGCGTCGGCGACGGGCAGTTGCCCTTCCCGTTGCATCCGGGCGCGCAACGTCTCCCCAGCTACGAAGGGCATGACGTAGTACAGCAGCCCGTCGGCCACACCTGAGTCAATGAGCCCCAGGATGTGCGGGTGCTGCAACTTGGCGGTGACCTTGATCTCGGCCAGGAATCGCTCGGCGCCGAGAGCGGCGCCGAGGTCTGGGTGGAGGACCTTGATGGCGACTTCGCGTTCGTGGCGGAGGTCGTGCGCGAGGTAGACGGTGGCCATGCCGCCGGCGCCGAGTTCGCGATCCACCCGATAGCGGTCGGACAGGGCGGCGGTGAGCTTGGCCAAGGTGGACATGAAGGGGAAGGCTGGGGCGAGGGTGGGATTGGCTCGGGACAATCTAGGCATCGACAATCAACGCGCGCTCGGTGATCTCGATTTCGAAACGTTCCGCTGGAAAGCCGGTGTCGCGCAGCACCTCAATCAGGTGGTCCACCACTGTGGGATCTTGGAGCTGCTGACAAGGACGGCACCGTATGCCAAGGCGTGCGCGGCTATCGCGGCATCGAAATCTTCGATCCGTATTCCAGCCTTTTCCAACTTCGCCTTGATCGCGCCGAACGCCGCACTGACGTCGTCCGTCCACGCGCAGCGGCCAATTGCAGTTGCGCGACCAGTTGCAGGCGACCCTGACCGGCAGCTACACCATCGAGCGCAAACTCGGTGGCGGTGGGATGTCGAAGGTCTTCGTGGCGGAAGAGACACGACTCCGGCGAAAGGTCGTGGTGAAGGTGCTCTCGCCCGAACTCGCCCAGGGCATCAGCGTCGAGCGGTTCGAGCGCGAAAAACAGACCGTCTCCGCGGCGATCGGCGACACCGGCAACCGGTCACCATCGCCTAGCCGGCCGTCGACAGGAGGGCCGAGGAGGGCGGCATGTGATCCCGCCTACTGCCACACCTCGCGGTCGAGTCCCGGAAACGTGACGTCGCAGCTCCCCGGATCGATGCCACTCACGCGCGCCTTACCATTGGCATCGAGATAACCCTCGAACACCGTGCCGTCCGGCGCTTTCACACGGTAGCGCTCGTAGGGGACGGGCTCGCCGTCGTCGTCCACGAGCTCGATGTCGATCCATGACCGCTTGGACGGATCACCCGCTTGGTGGAGCGCAGCGTTTCCCGGTGTCGCGATCACCGCGTCAGCGGCGCAGCTCGCCCTGGTGAAGGGTTTTGCCTCCGCACGCGCACGCGACATCGTCGCCGCTGGTGAACCGCCGGCGCGTTTTTCGGTGCCAGTGCCGGGGGCACTCCCGCCTGCGCCGCCGCCCTGATCGCCAATCAAGACCGTCGGGCATCCAGCCACGATGGCGCCACCATGGGCGCACTGATCGCCTATGCGGGCTGCCGGCTGGCCGCCCACGAGCACCGTGAACGATCCCATCACGATCGAGTCCGGCGGACCGACACACTGCGCCATGTCTCCCAATCGCGCCGCCGGCATGCCGGCGATCAGGACCGTTGGCTCGCCCTTGGGCAGAATCGGGCCTCCAACGTGCGGCACCGGTGGTGTCCCAGGAGTCACCATCGGACAGGCGTGCATGTCCCCGACGCGGGCGGCTGGGGCGAACATGGCGATGGGAAAAGGTGAACAGCTGGCCCGCCGATACGGACCGCTCGACGGGCAGTGCCGCCAATGTGCCGACGCTTACACCGCGACGCCATCGTTAGATGTCAGCGCTGGCCGTCACGGCCTCAGCGCCGTAACGTCCGCGAATGTCCCCCCTCCGTGTGCGCTCTCAAGCGGTGCTGTCCACCCGGGCCTGGGTTGACGCAGAGCACTGCTTTGCCGTCCTCGACGCGTGCGACGCGCCCGCGGTGTACGAGCGCATGCTCGCCGCGCCACCCACCGAGGCCGTCTGCCTCTATCGCGAGACCGCCGACGCGTCGCTCGATATGGTCGCGCCGTGGCTCGTGCGGGTCGATGCCGCGATGTTCGCCTGGATCACGCAAACGCTGTGGGCGGAGCCTTTCGGCATCCTGGTGCGCAGTGGCGGGAGCCTCGAGGAACTGCGCTTCCACTTCCGACGCTTCCTTCGCGTGCGTTCGCCCGAGGGCGAGGCGTGGATGTTCCGGTTCTACGATCCGCGCGTGCTGCCGTCGTTCCTCGAGGGCTGCACTCCCGAGCAGCTCTCGGACTTCTTCGGCCCCGTCGAGGCGTTCGGTGTGGTCGATGCCGAAAACTACGGCGTGAAAGAATTGGTCCTCGAGCGGCACTGACCACCTGTGAGCATGCAACTGACGTCCCAGAACATCGCCGCAGCGGGTCCCGAACCGTGTGCACCGTGCGCGCCCGCCGACGCGGCGCCACCCTCGCCACCTGTTTCCGCAGGTGGCGGACCGAGTGTGGTGTTGCAGTCAACCGGATCGGAGACGCACTGGATCTCGATCCGGTTGCTTGACCGGCGCGCGCGCGGCATCGCGGGCGCGGCCTATCGTGTCACGCTTCCCGACGGCGTGCTGGTGGAAGGGTCGCTCGACGCCTACGGTCGCGTGCGCATCGAGGGCATCCCGGCCGGCATGTGCCGCGTGGTCTTCCCGGATCACGACGTCGAGCGCGAACAGCCGACTGCGGCCTCGGCGGCATGAATCGCGTCGCCACCTTCATCATGAACGTGCTGCGGCCCCCGCCAGCACGGTATCGCATCAGTCTCCAGCTCGACGATGTGGACAAGCTCTGCGACCCGGTCACCACGGTGCTGGGCAAGAAGCAGCGCCTGCAATTGCTCGGGTGGTACTACGAAGTCATCACTGGAGCCGCGGCGGGCGAAGCGGTGACCGAGGCGTACACCAACTGTCTCGCCGCCTGGCGCGCGAAACGGGAGCAAGAACTCGGCGCACCCTTCGCCGACACGGCGGCGATGGAGGCGCAGCTGCAGGATCGTGTACGAGCGACGGTGCTGGAGGGCGGGCGCCTGCCGCTGGTGGGCGAGGAAAAGCGCATGCTGGTGCCCGGCGCGATGACATTCGACAACAGCCAACACTTGGGCGCCGGCGGCGTCGCGGACGGGTCGGCGCTCCCGTCACACCGGTTCGCCGCCGAGGGCGCAATGTGGACGGCCAACCCGGTGCTTAGTGCATTGCCGCTGCTGGTGCGCGTGCAGCGCGACGCCGGCAACGGTCGCTGGGTGCCCGCGCCCAACCAGACCGTCCACCTGCAGTGCATCCCGCCCTTTCACGATGGTGGCGACGAACTCGCCGACGTGAAAGCACTGCGAAAGGACGTGACGAAGGGGCCGAGAGCCGCTCCGGTGGTCACCGTGGACGCGGGGCCGCGCTCGTTCATCACCAATGCGATTGGCGCCGGTGGCTCCTTCGATGCGGCGGATCCGCAGCGCTACAATGCGCACACGTCGCGGGGCGGCAAGCGTGGCGCGGCGGTACTCAACAATCTTTTCGCGCGCTTGCCGGCGGCGTTCAGCTCCGCCGTCGATGTGAACGCGTCGCCGCACGCACATGCCGTGAAAGTCGTGACCAACGCCAATGGCGAGGCCGGTATTCGCTTGCAGCCAAGTCGCTTCGGCGGCGACCGGTATCGTTTGCAGGCGTTTGTCGATCCCGTGGACGGACGCGCCACGCCGGCAACCGGCGCAAGCGCGGTGCGGTGCGAGACGGGACGGATCTGTGTCTGGCGGCACGTGCTTTTTTCGCGCGTGCTCATCAAGCCCGTGCCGGTGCTGCCGCCGGCCACCGATGCGCGCGGGACGCAAATGCGCTTGACGATGCTCGGGTACGATACCGGGCCCATCGACGGCGACGTCGGACCGCGCACACGGCTGGCGACACAAGCGTTTCAGCGAAACAACCCGCCGATCGCCGATGACGGCAAGGTGGGTCCGGAGACGGGCCCTGTGCTCGACAACGCGACCACCAACTACATCGTCGCGAACTGCGGCCGCGCGGTCGGTGCCTTCGATTTTGCGTACGCCACGGCCCAGTACGCGCAGATGTATTGCCACCTCGACACGACGGGGGCGCAGGCGACGGCGGCCGTGCCGATGACGGCGGCCTACTATCAGGCCGCGATTCAATGGGCGCGCAGCGTGCTGAGCGGCTGGCAGGTCGCGTTCGGCCTCACGCAGGTGTACGACGTGCCCGCCATGTTCGAGGACATCTTCGAGTCCCCGCACCTGTTTCCCATCCGACATCCGGCGTATTACAACCGCAGCAAGCGCGCGAGCGCCCCCCGTGCGCCCGCGGGAGCCAGCGGCAACTACGACAACTACTGGCGCGATGTATCGGCGCTGATCTACAACAGGGGCGGCATGCTCGAGCTGTTCCTGCTCTATGTTAGTGGCAACGGCGCACCCGGTACCGCACCAAACGCCGCCACCATCACACGCTACTCCTCGCCGGGTCTCACATTGGTGCATTCCCTGAGTGCGTCGCCACTGATGCGCCCGCCCAACGAGCCCGGTCAGGTGCAGCTGCCGCCAAGCAACGGAACGACGGGAGCAAGTGGCTGGGGAACACAGCAGCGCGCGTGTACGGTCTGGTACGGGGTCGACCGGTATGTGAACTGGCCCTATCAGGGAGACGGGTTCACGAAGAACTCGATGCACGAGCTTGGCCACATCCAGTTTCTGCGCCATTCCCGTACACAGGTGGGCGGGCTGCATGTGAACGCCTCGTTTCGCGAGGATCACGACGATCGCGACCACTGCCTCATGGGCTATCTGTGGGGCGACGGCGAGTACTGCGGCAAGTGTCACCTCAAACTGCGCGGATGGGACATCGCGCAGATGCCGGTCTGACCGATGGCCTTGCGAATCACCGCATCCCTGTCGCGCGATCGTGTGGCCCACGGCGAGCAAGTTCGGCTCACCGTGGACGTCGCAGAAGACACGCCCGCAACGGTCACGGCTGTCGCCGATCCACTGATCGACCGCGCGATGGTGTTTGACGTGCGCCTTCCGGACGGGAGCACACGCGAACTGGTCGTGAGTGCACAGCACGAGGTGCCGGGTGTGCAACGTCCCGATGTCCGGCTGTCGGTGCCATACAACGTGCCGCGCCGGTTCACCTTCGATCTCGACACCTACCTCGATCTCGAGGACTCGGGCCGGTATGGCGTGGTGGTGCGATATACGTGGCGCGAGGGAGCGGTATGGACCTCAGCGCCGCTGACGTTCGAGGTCATGCCGCCGCGCATCCGCCAGTTGAACGCGACGCCACTGGAAGCGACGGCGGCCGGACTGCACACGGTGCACTGGGTGGAGCGGGAGGAGTCGGGCGACCGGCTGCTGGGAGCGGATCTGAGACTCCGACCCACGCTCACGCGCATGCGTGGTGCGGTGGGTTTGGCCGGAGTGCCGCAGGATAGTACACCGATACTCTCAGTCTCCCCTCCGGGTCAGCCGTCGCCAGATCGATGGCTGGCGTACGTCAGCGACCAGCAACTGTGGATGGGTCGTGTGTCGTCCACGCCGGAGTCGCAGCGCACGCCGCGCGTCATCACGCTCGCGACGGCATCCACGGGCGGCGTGCCGGGAACGTCGCTTCGCGTGGTCGCGCCGCTGTTGGCCGAGGCGACGGTCGACGACAGCATTCCCGAGTGCGTCATCGGCCTGGTGCGGCGAGACGCAGACGAGGACGTCTTGCTGCCCGTCCGCATCGGCGAGCATGGCGTGACCGAAGAGTACCCGGCCGTTCGACTTGCAGGTCGCGTGCAGGGGGCATGGGCGACGTGGTGTGGTGCCGATGTGCCCGCGCTCTTCGTGGCGGTCGAACGCGCCGGCGCGCTGGTGCTCGTGATCCTGCTCGGCCGGGTGGTGTCACCGCGCGGCGCACGCGTGGTTCGCGCGTTCGAGCAGCAGGCCACGTCGCCGCGGACAGGCTGGTCCTGTCTGGCCGGCGACGCGCGCACGCTCGCGGACGGAACGGCCGTCGTGGGTGTGGCGGTGGCCCGAGGCGACACGGTGCAACGGCTGGCCGTGCACATCGCGCCGATGCCTGAGGCGCCGATGATCGGTGCACCGCTCGGTGCACCGGGTCGTGTGGCGACGCCGGCGTCGCCCACGTGGCGCGAGCAGGAAATGCCGAGCGCGCGTCGAGCGGCCGTGCGTGCGGCGCGCGTGGATGCGGACGGCGTGCTGCACGTATTGCTGGCGGCGAATGACGGTGTGCAGTACGCACCGGCCGGTCCGGCGATCACCTGGTCCGACTATCGGGACATCGCGCAATCGCCGTGGTTCACGCTCACACTCCCAGGCCACGACGGCACGGCGCTTGGCTTCGTGGACGCGGTGCGCGGCACGCGGTTCATCTACCCCTGATCGCGGAGTCACGAGGATGCCGACGCATATCGTCGAACAGGGGGAGTCAATCCAACGCATCGCCAGAGACTACGGCTTCGCGGATTGGCGCACGATCTGGGAGCACGGGGCCAATGCGTCACTGCGGCAGCGGCGGTCGCAACCCGAGGTGCTCTTTCCTGGCGACGTCGTCGAGATCCCCGAGCGGGAGCCGACACCGTTCGACGTGGTCACCGACCGCGTGCATCGCTTCTACGTGAACGCGCCGGACGAAGCGGCGCTCGTGGTGGTCGCAAAAAACGCGCAGGATGAACCCATCGCGAACACGCCATGGGTGATCACCGTGACAGATGGTCCGCGCCTGACCGGCACCACCGATGCAGAGGGCACGGTACGCACGTGGATCCCCATATTGGCGACACAGGGGACACTCACCGTGGGAGGATACGAATACCCGCTGCGCTTCTCGGAACTCGACCCCATCGACACGCCGTCCGGGTTCAAGGCCCGCCTGTTTAACCTCGGCTACACGGTCGGCTCGATGGACGGGCCACTGGACGAGGTGGATCGCGCCGCCATTCGGGAGTTTCAGCGCGGGATGCAGCTCGACGAAACGGGCGAGCCGGATGGCGCCACGCGCACCAAGCTCAAGGAACGCTACGGATGCTGAGCGTCCGACCGGTCACCGCTGCTGTGACGCGTGCAATCGTTTCTGCGCTCGCCTGTTCGGTCGCGCTCACCACGCATCCGGTGCACGCACAGGCGACAGACCGTGGCACGTCGGCAGTCGGCGTGCCGCTCGACTCTCTCACTGTGCGCGCGCGTCTCACACGCACGCGCATCGTGAGCGGTGCGGCACTCCCGCTCGAACTGCACGTGCGGCTCACACCGCGAGCCCGCCGCTCTCGCCGCGTCCCCGATCCGCGCGAAGGCGGTGACGCGATGTCCCTCTGGATCCGTACGCCATCGGGCGATGTGCGCCGATTCACCACCGGCGAGGCGCTTGAAACGCCGGGCGTGCAGCGGCCGACGTCGGGCATGCAGCTCGTGCCCGGACAGACGCGCGTCATTTCACTCGACCTCGCACAGCTCACTGACGTGCGTGCCGCCGGTCGCTACGCGGTCCTGGTGACGTATCGCCCGCTCGCGGGCGGTGAGACGTGGCAATCGGATACCCTGCGCCTGGTGGTCACCGCACGCACCGCACGACCGCTGCCCGCGTCGACGGCGCGCACCCCGCTCGGAGACGCGCCATGATCGAACACGTCGTCTCTCCTGGTGATTGCCTCACCAGCATCGCCGACCAGTATGGCTTCACCTGGCAATTTCTGTGGGATCATCCCGACAACGCGTATCTGCGCAACGCCCGGCATGAGCCCACGATCCTGCTGCCAGGCGACATCGTGTACGTGCCGGACCCACGCCAACGGGTGGAAGCGCGCAGCACGGAACAGCGACATCGCTTCACGCGGCATCGCACGATGGTGGAGCTGCGTATCCGGGTGCTGGGTGCGGAGCTGCCCGAGGATGACGACACCGAATCGCCGCCGCCGGACGACGAGGTCGATGACGTGTCGTATGACGACCCGGTGTTCGAGGAGCAGGAGGATGTGCCGCTCCGCGACGTCGCCTTCTCCGTGCACTACGTGCTCACCACATATGGGCGTGAGCAGGAACGAACGGTGAACGGCACGACCGATGGCGATGGCATCGCGATCGTGCGCCTGCCGCCGACGGTGCGGGAAGCAGAGCTGATCGTGGATGCGGGGACGCCGCGCGAGATACGGCTGCCTATTCGCCTTGGGCATCTCGATCCGGTCGACACCCCAAGCGGCGCAGCCGATCGGCTCAACAACCTGGGGCTGTTCGATGGGTCGCGCCCGACGGAAATGTCGCCGTCACTCACGGCGGCCATTGCGGCCTTTCAGCGCGCGCACAACATCGCGGTGACGGGACTGCTCGACGCGGACACCACGGATGCGCTGCGAAACGCGCATGGCTCCTGATGTCGCGCGACCGGACCGACGCGCCGCCACAGGTGCCGTCGCTGCGCGCCGAAACCCTGCACGTATGATGGACGCGACATGACCCTGACCCCGAAACTGCGGCTGATCTTCGAGCACGTGGACGCGCGCCGGAGCTCCCGGCTGCGCGGACCGGTGAACTGGCGCTTTGCGGCGACCGTGGATGGTACGAGCATCGGCGATGCGACGGAGTTTCCGATGGTCGCCCGTTCATCGGCGGCGCTGGAAGAGTCCGTGTGGACACACGAGGTGGACGTGTCCGCCGCCAACTCCATCGACATTCGATTCTCGGCGACGGCGGTGCGCGACGTGGACACGCAAGACCTGGGCACGGTGCGCTGGACGATGCGCTTTCCGTTCGCGCAAACAACCCGCGTCCTGACCAACGCCTTCTTCGCGGTGACCGTGCGCGTGGAGCTCGCGATCGAAGACACGTTCGGTCCGCACGATCCGACCGCGCTCTTCGCCTGTCGCACCGTCGCCGGTGTGCCCATCTGGTCCACCGTCGCGGGCCGTCGCTTCGTGACGCGTCTGGAATTCTGCGAGGTGCGGCCAACGCCGTCCGCCTCGTCGTTGCCGCCCCGGCCGTCACAGCCGAGGGGCGCGCCGGCTGGCGATGTGCGCAACGGGCGCGGACGACGCGTCATCAACCCCGGCGACGCGATCAACACGATCGCCAACCCCTCGGTCATACCAGTGCTCGCGGCGGCGGATGCAACGCTCACCACGGCCGCGCGCATCGAATACACGTACTATCGCCCGGCGATGCTCGCGTTCACGGAGAAAGATCCACGCCTGGTCTGGTCGCAGCGAAGCCTCTCGGGCGGGGCGGCCGTCGCCTTCGTGGATGATCCCAACGGCCTCGTCGTACACTGCTACGGCACGACCGAAGGCGAAGTGCTTCTCGAGTGCAGCATGGAAGGCGTCGTGCTCGCGAGCTATCGCGCGCTGGTGCGGCCGATGAAGGACATCATCTGCCGCTTCAACATCCTCAACGGCCCGCCGGGCGCCCGGCCACGCGCCACTCCCGACCATGTCCTCGCCCACCTGCAGGTCACGAACGTGCTGCTGCGCCAGGCAGGATTGCAACTCACGCTCGACACAGACGCGACATGCACGGATGGTGCGGTGACCACCACCATCCCGGGAATCTTTCGGATTGCGGTGTCCGCTGGCGTCACGTCTGGTATTCTGCCCGGCAACAATCCGCGCTGCACGCGGCTCAACTATCGTCCTGGCATCATGAACTTCGCGTACATCGTGAGCTCGGTACATCCGGTCGCCGGCATGTTCGTGCTGGGCGAGGCGACGGACATTCCACTCAACACGCTGGCCCCGCGCGTCACCGACAACGGCACGCCGAGCACGTCGTGGAAGCGTCCTTCGGGGATAGCACCCGATCGCGCCGCCCGCGCGGTCAACATGCGGCTGTTCAATCGCACGCAACGGGCTGGACATCCGCAGCTGTACGGGATGTACGTGACCGACTCCAACGGCAACCCGGCCAACGCGAACGATCGTTTCACGTATGCGGGGACGATCGCACATGAGCTCGGACATATCTTGGGGCTGCGCCACCGCGTTGGCGCAGGACACGATGGCCTGCTCCACCCGTGGAGCGAGAACCTCATGCACGGCACCAATCCGACCACCATCGCGCAGGACATCGACATCATTCAGGCCAAGGCGGTGGTGGGCAGCCCCGCGGTGACCTAGCCCATGCGCGGCCGTTGGCTCTGTGTCGCAGGCCTGCTCCTCGCCTGCCGTGAACGCCCCTCCCCGCCCCCCGCGCGAGAAACCGCCATGCCCTCCGACTCCACCGCGTCGCAAGCACCCAGAGCCAACAATCCGTACACGCACGCGATGGCGCTGGCGCGCAGCGCCGACGCGCGCGCGCTCGGCGAGCTCGCGACGCTGCTCACCACCGTCGCATTTCTCGACTCGCTCGACTCGGCTGACGCCTACCTAGCCCCAATGGAGCAGCTCCGTATCGCCGCCGTTGTACAGCGGCTCGGCGAGAATCGGTCACCCGCCGCGCTGACGGTGCTCGAGCGTCTCACCCGTGACGAGGTGTACCTCGCACAGCGCTCACGCGTGGCCGCGCTGATCGATGCCACGACTGAAGTACGCCCGCCCAGCGACGCCATCGTGGCGTTTTGGAACGCGCACTGTGAGCCAGAAGACGGGTACGGGGCATACACTATGCGTGCCGTGTTCACCAACGGCACACCCGCGGCCCTGTCGGTGTTCACGCGCCAAATGGCGGATGCGAAGCATGAGGAGGATCGCCTCACATGGCTCCGTTTCCACGTCGTGGCGCATCGCAACGAACAACCCGTACTCGAGGCCGCCACACGCCTCATCGGCACGCTCCGCGACGCAGCGTTGCGTCGCGAACTCGTTGCGGTGCTCTTCGACTATCGCCCGGACGAATGGTACGGCCCGCACCTCATCGCCACACCACGCCCGCGCACGGAAGCCGCACCCGACGCATTGCGTCAACTCCTCGCGGCCGGGGATCAGGCCTTGGCGATGCCCGATCTGGGAGAGCCGCTGCATGCACAAGTCACCCGCGAGATGTCGACCGTGCGGGAACTGCTGCGCGGCCGCTGAGCCGACGCCCGGGACGCTGTCGCTCTCGCGTGTCGTTGCACTGCGGCGGGCGAATGCCTGCGCGGTCAGAGCATCGACGCGCCGAAATAGATCGCGCCGGAGACCGCTGCGAACACGATCCACGAGAGATGGCGCGCGCGGGCTCCCACCAGCGAAACGACTCCTGAAAGGAGCGCCGTAAACGCGAGCACGTGCAGGGTCGTCTCTCGCGATCCCGTGGCGACTGAGACGATGAGCGCGGCCAGACCCCACCACGCGACAGACGTGAGGTGCCAGGCAAACCGGAGCGTGCGCTTGGTAAACTCCTCCGACCCGAGCACTTTCGGCAGATCCGTACGCCGGAAGAGTCGCGTGAGAATGTATCGCTCGCCGAGCAGCGAGTGAGCGATGCCGAGCAGGCTGATGAGCACCACCGCGATCCACAACCAGCCATTCATACGTTCGGACCAGTGATTGCTGGAGGAGTGCGCCCGACTTCGTATACGCTCGGCGCGTCGCTACGAAGCGCGTCGCTACGAAGCGCGTCGCTACGAAACGCGCCGCACAAGCACGCCGCTCACCGCGTCGCGCAGCTCCGCCGCTCGATACGGCTTGGCCAGAAACCCCGCCGCACCGCCGATACTCGCCCCCGGCGCCTGCGAGTACCCGCTCATCAGCAACACGGTCACCGATGGATCGAGCTGCTGCAATTCACGCAGCGTCTCCCACCCTGACAGCTCGGGCATCGTGAGGTCGAGCAGCACCACATCGATCGACGGGCCCTGCTCGGCAAACAGCTCGAGTGCGGCACGACCGTGATTGGCGGTGAGCACGCGATAGCCATCGCGCTCGAGCACCCGTTCCGCCACGCGCAACGCGGACACGTCGTCGTCGACCACGAGTACGGTACCGCAGGTTTCCGCCGGATGTTCGGCGATCGGCTGCCCATCCTCGGCCACAGCGACCGGCAACAGGACGGCCACCGTCGTCCCATGTTCGCCCGACGCGACAATGCGCAGCGCGCCCCGGTGACCACGCACGATCCCCAGTACCGCGGCCAGGCCAAGTCCGCGGCCCGGGCCCTTGGTGGAGTAAAAGGGATCGAACAGTCGCGACATGGATTCGGCGGTCATCCCCGAACCCGTGTCGGTCACCTCGAGCACCAGATACTCACCTTCGGGAAGGTCGGCACCCTCCTGCGCGCCGGCCAACCACGCGCGCGTGGCATGCATGCGGCGCGTGCGAATGGTGATGGTACCCGGCGCATCACCGAGTGCATCGGACGCGTTGGTGATGAGGTTCATCACCACCTGCCGCAACTGCGTGGCGTCGGCGTGCACCGGCGGCAGATCGTCGCGCAGCTCCGTGGTCACGTACGCTTTCTTCGACATCGCGGCCGAGAGCAGACGACCCATCTCGCGCACCAGTGCCGACAGGTCGACCGGCTCGACGACGATCTTGCCTTTGCCGGAGTAGGCCAGCAGCTGTCGCGTGAGTTCGGCGGCGCGGTGCGCGGCCACCTGCAAGTCCTCGAGTAGTGGACGCGCGGATGACTGCGCAGGCAGCTCTTCGAGCGCGAGTGACGCGTTGCCTAGCACCCCGACCAGCAGGTTGTTGAAATCATGCGCAATACCGCCGGCCAGCACGCCCAGTGACTCGAGCTTCTGCGCGTGCTGCGCCTGTTCGGCGATGCGGGCATGTTCCGACTCCTGCGCGCGCCGTTCGGTGATGTCCACGAGATAGCCGTGGAAGTGCGTCACCACGCCGTCGCTGTTGCGCACGACCTTCGTGAAGTCGGAGACCGTGCGCAGACGTTGATCGGCGTGCATCAGCCGGTATTCCTGCTCGAACCACTCGTGGCCCGCGCGGAGATGCGCATTCACCTCACGTTCGACGCGCGCCAGGTCGTCCGGGCAGACCAGTGAGCGGTACGTCAGATCGCCGCGCATCATCGATTCGGGCGCATAGCCGAAGACCGCCTCGAGATTCGCGGAGACGTACTCGACGGGCCACAGGTCTGTGTTGCGCCACTTGAAGACAACCGTGGGTCCGGCCGCGAAGAGTTGACGTTCTTCCTGCAACTCGTGATCGCGCTGCCGCCAGTCGAGCGCCAGTGCGACCTCGCGTACAATGAGCTGCGCAATCTCGACTTCGTCGGGTGTGAAGACGCGCTCGTCCGCGGCGTACAGCACGAATTTGCCCCAGAGCTGTCGACGTCCGACCAGTGGCAGGAACAACACGGAGCGAATCGCTTCCGCCGCGAGCACGGCTCGATATGGCGCGAGCGACGCATCCCGTGTGACGTCGCTGATGGCGATCGGCGTGGCGTCGAGATCGCGCGGTGTCCACGGGGAGTGGCCGTCTACAGATTGGCGATAGGCGTCCGAGAGGCCGCGCCACGCGACGAAGCGGCAGTGCTCCTCATGGTCGAAGATGAGCAGCGACGCGCGATCGACGTGAAGGGCGACGGCCACGGCATCCATCGCGTGCGAATACAGCCGATCAACGGTCGATTCGCGCGAGAGCGCCGCCAATACGTGTCCCACCACATCCTGGCGTTCATCGAACCCGGAACGGTAGGTGGTGGGTGTGACGGTCGCGATCAGCGCACTGGCATCCATCCCCCTAGAATGCGATCAGGTGGGACGAATGGCAAGCGCCAGAGGCGGCGCTGCCCGGCTATTTGCCTCGTGGCCAATCAAGCGAGCAGACCGACGGCTACGTATTCCGTGCTCCATCGACCTGCCGCCGCACGAGTGCGGCGATCTCCGCTGGATGTGTTGTCGGAAGAAAGTGACTCCCGCCTTCGATCGTGACGAGCTGCGCACCACAAATCGCGTTGTGCAGCAACTCGGCGATCCGGAGCATGGCCGGATGGCCCTGTCCTCCGCGTACAATGGTCGTCGGCACGGCTATCGCCTGCAGGTTCTCCGTGGTAGGCTCGAACGGTGTTCCTGACGTCCAGTCGCGCACGTTCACCGCCGTTGTCGACATGACATAGTCGCGCACCTTCGCGGGCATCGCATCGAACGTCCCTGCACCGCCGTAGAAGTCGATGACACGACGAGCCGCCTCAGGCTTCCCTCGGGCAACGTCGTCAAAGTACGTCGCCGTCATCGACTGGAACATCGCGTAGTGCTCTAGGTCCCCTGACACGCGCAGCAGGCCCAGAGGATTCGCCTCCACGAGCAACAGGCTCGATTGACCGTGTCGCCCGGTCAGGACGTGCGCGAGGGCAGCAAGTCCGCCATACGAGTGCGCCACGATGTGCGGCGATGAACCGATGCGGTCGATGATGCTGTCAATGAGGTCGACCTGCTGCGCCATGGTGGCATTGCCGTCCGGCCGGACATCCGGTGTCGTTCCATAACCGAGCAGGCTGGTCGTGACCGTGCGGTAGCCGTCGCCGAGATGACCGATGACCGCTCTCCATCCCGAGGCGGTGCCGAAGCTCCCTGGCAGGAAGAGGACCGCTGGGCCGGAGCCGGTCTCCATGTAGTCGAACGCGGCAGCGGTGTCGGTCACGACGTTCTCTGGCAAGGAATACCGGCCTCAGGCTCCGTGTCGACAGCGGCAACGCGGCCGCCCGGAGCGTGCATTGCCCGATGACCGCGCATCACTGAAAGCCCCCGCGCAGGAGTCCGACCAAGAGCACGATAGCGGGAATGCCGACAAAGAAGAACGCAAGCAGCAGCCAAACAGGATGCGCTTCAGCAATATTCAGGAAGTAGTTACTCCATGTGGGCGCTTGCCGCCGAGCCACCGCCTGTCGTGTTTCTTCCTCGGCCAGGCGCGCATAGTGCTTCACCGCACCCACGGCCTCCGCGCGCGCCTCAAGGGTGATCGGGATGGGGATTTCGTAGAGACCTCCCTCCATCTCACACCTGATCCACGTGTCTTGGACAGTCATGTCGGTGACCTGGTTGTACAGGAACGCGAGACACCACCGGCCGACGAAGATGGCATCGTCCCGGCACACGATTTCGAGGCCGGTCCGTGCATGCGTTTCACATTCGTTGAGCAGGTCGTTGGGCGTGAACGGCGTGTC
>Ga0075163_10004146_pt1 | contig 19438 bp, 37 predicted proteins | sample JI1023141ADNA_FD_71478 | JGI IMG/M metagenome (GOLD analysis project Ga0075163, IMG submission 71478) | Wastewater effluent complex algal communities from Wisconsin, to seasonally profile nutrient transformation and Carbon sequestration -... | ecosystem: Engineered > WWTP > Effluent > Algae...
AAGAGATCACCCTCAGCGGGTCGGGAGCGGAAAGGTTACGGGGTTGTTACGTTCTCATGATACACTGTCATGATAGAGGCCAAACCATCGCCAGTTCCTCGAAGGCTGTATCCATGATGTGTCGGTGTCATGAAGTCATTGTTGAATACAATGTTGATTGTAAACCACACTTCTTTGTCGGCTGAAATGGCGAACGTGCGATAGAGTCCAGTATCTTTCACACGCAAATATTTGGGCAATAGTCCACCAATAGCCATCGGTGTGCTATATGTGAAGTACGGTGAGCTTGGCGTTTGATACGCAGTAAAACTGTTCATCTTCCATCCGGCGATGCTTGCTGTGCCATTGTCTGAAACACCAATGGAGTACACAATCAGCTTACCACTGACCGAATCATATAGTGTGAATCCCAGTGAGGCCGCTTTTCCAAGAAGGTGACCACGTAGCCCAGTAATAACTGTCCAGGGTGCTGGCGGCAAGGGTTTGGCCAACACACACCAGTTGAAACCGAGTCCAGCAGCGCCAGGATGGAACATCGTCATTGTTCCACTTGGGTTCTGCGCACCAATGCAGCTTCCTTGATTGTAGAAGGTGAAATTGGCAAGAGTTGGAGGAGTGTCCTGTGCGTTCATCGGTAGGATGGACATACACAGAAGGGTCAATACGAACATGAAATGGTTCATATCTTATTTATGGCCTAGAACGAAGGTACTGTCAAGAAGAAATCATACTTAGTAACGAAATCAAAAGGCCAGGATTTCTCCTGGCCCTTCGTTGGGAGTTCTTTAACAGAGTTCTCCGACTCCGTTCCAGTGCTGTTTAGGCAGCAACCGGAAGAGCATAACCGAAGTTAGCGTTTATTGTTCCGACTCGTCTTCAGGGGAGTGGACCCTGGTAGCCCTGCTTGCGCAACTTCTCATCCCGTCGAAACCGGAGCGGCCCCGTATATTTTCTCAAACCTAAATTGAGATAGTTTGGTGGAGCCGAGGGGAATCGAACCCCTGTCCGAAATGCGTTCTTCACTTGCTTCGTGTTGCTCGGTGTGACCCGTCAACTTTGCTACAATTCTATTTATAGCACACTGAACCATCCATGTCAAGAGTTGCACCAGAAAAATCAGTAATCCCCTAAATAACAAAGGGATACCCCAAAAAGGAATAAGGAGAATCGCCGATGTCTTGTGAATCAAATTGCGGGCAACCGATGATTGAGTCGAGTGTAGGTTGTTATATGCCTGCTGGTGGCGGAACACCAGTGACGATTGACATTTACAGAACGTTCATGCCAGACCCAAACAACGTCGGCAAAACGATTCTAACTGAAACCCGCTACGTAAAACCGAGTGCCGTTGGTCCGTCGCCATTTGTGCCGGATTTTGGTGGAGGCGATACGATTTCGATTGGAGCTTGCCCTTTGGCCCAGGTGGTCGCAAGTGCAAATGCTACGGGCGATCTGGAGGATGCGTGCTATCAAGAAACTGTTGGTGGTCCCATTGTGCCTGTGAAGATCGTTGTGGATGTAGACCCAGACACAGCGGCCCTCACGGTCCACGCATTCAGTGTTCCGACGCTCCAACCTATTGCCAATTTCGACCAGACCAAGCTCGTTGCATGTCCTGTTACTCCATGCCCGACGCCTGCGAACACTGGTATCAATCCAAACTGGTAGTCCTGTTCGGACCACTTCTACTATTACTCTTTTTTGGGTTAGGATTCATCGTTTCGGCGATGGTTTTATAGGTCTTGGAGGACGATATGCCGCTCTGGACAAGAGATCGTCCTCCATCACTTCGACCTGATGCGATTTTGACGCCTCGTGGTTGGGCAGACCCCATCACAGGCGAATTACTAATCGTCCTGTTCCGCCCTTCCGTAGGCCCTGCAAAAGGCATTATACAGATGATGAGAGGAACTAGTCGTATTCATAAGAGTGATGTCTCACAAACAATTTTGGGTGGTGCTTACATTGACGCAGTTCCGGTTCGTATCACTCGAAAGGTAATCACTGGACGAGCACGGATTAAGAATGCACCATGTCCGACACCAGTCTATACAGGCATCAATCCGAATTGGTAACTAGAACGTGTAAGTGTACCCGATTGACGACGAAGTGTACCACGGAACGGTGGCCACTTTATTGAAGCTCTCTTGAATCCAAATGGAACTCTTCGGAGCCAAATGAATGGCAACGCCAATCGAGTAGCTTCCGAACAGTCGATTCTGCACCTTCGTTCCATCTGTCATTGACGTGAGACCGATTTGAGGCCACGAGTAGAACGTCACCTTGTCCCACTTTTTTCCCGGCGTGACTACAATGTTGCCAATAGGGTTCATGTTCTTCATGAGGCCGATGCTCTCGGTATGTGAGCCGATGCCACTATGGAAGAAGCCAGAACCGCCGTTTTCGTAGGTATAGCTGAAAGTGGGTTCGTCGCCGAGAATTTTGCCGAAGCGACTTTTGGTAAGGAACTCGAAGGTATGACCGATGCCGATGTTGTAATTGGCTTTGAGATTATGTCCCGGACGAGTCACGTTGGTACCAAACATGACAAACACGTCAGTAGACTGCGCATAAGTCACAGACGAAACAAATGACAAAGCGAACAATATGATTTTTTTCAATGTTTTCCTCTTACCAACTCAGACTACCATAATCTGGAGCAGTGTCAAGACCCAACAGCCATAACAGCAGCAAGGTCTTTAGAAATAAGAACAGATGCATCTGAAATTGTCTTCTTGGTCTTTTTTAGTTCACGTAAAAAGAGGGTGTTGGGATCAACTGGAGGTTTCTTTGACGTTTTTACTGACGGTTTTGTTGGCGTTGTGGCTGTTTTTGCCATGGCTCATAACTCACTGCTTATTGTTATGAAAGATGCGATCCTTCAAGTCAAGAATTTGTCTATCAAGGCCCTGTTCAATTTTTTCCATATTGACTTCAATGACCTCTTTAAGAGAAACAAATCGCTCTTGAATGTTGGCTACGGTTTGTTGGTACAGATCAGTCCGAACATACTTACCATTGACGGCATTCAAAATTCGATCTGTAAAATTAGCTTGAATGTCGTTCAATTCTCTATCCAGCTTTTTCTGAGTCTCTTCGAATTTATTGAGATTGGCAGCAAAATCACGTACTAATTCAGTGCGTAGATTTGTAATAGCAATGGTGTTTGCATCTTTTGCAGCTTGGATTTCTTTTTCAATCTTCTCGTTGTTTTCAAGAATATCGTGCTTAATACGAAGCCCGAGAACATAAGAAAGAAACCCACCGACCAAACCAAGGGCGCTAAGACCAACAGAAATGTACTGTGACAACTCCATAATTCATGAAGTATATAGCACCAGCCATGAATTATAGTTCTGAGTGCGAAATTTGTTCAGCGTGGTCCACAGACATCTTCTCGTATCGCTGAGCGGCCAGCTTACGCCAAAAATCATGTACAGAATGACAGGAATGTGCTGTGTTATGGCTGTGGACGAATGTGTAAATGTCCACAAGCTTGTTACGAGCCTCTACAAGCAATTCCCAAGTACGTTCAGGACTGCGCTCCCACCCAAATTCGACTATGCAATTAAGGTCCTCACAGAACTCGTCTCCCACGATGGAATCAATGAGTTCTATGAGTTGTTGATGGTTTAGTTGCATGTACACACCATGACACATGTACACGCCCGAACGGGCGGCTGCATAGAGAGTTTGATCAAGTCCATTGTCAAATTGTGGATTGCCTCAGTATCAGGCTCATCTGGCAACGGTGAAGTCTTAACAGCTTCCTTGGCCTCGGCGAACAAATCGTCAGCCATCTTCTTCACGTCCTCTTGCGAAAGTGCGCCTTCACGGATGGAGTAGAGGAAGTCACCGTCGCCACCCGGCCCTTTACGAAAAACCTTCAGACCTTCTTCTGGGTGAGACAAGAATTCGACGCACATGCGCATGAGACGAATCGTATGAAAGGCGAATTTTGTGTCAAAGCCAAATTGATCTCGGAGTGCCTTACGCTTAGCTCCCATCCGACCAGTGATCGGACCATCTTTGATGCGCTTGATCTCCTCTTTCGAGTGAACTTTCAAAGCGATCAGAGCGTTCAACCATGCTTCGTCATAGGATTTCACAAACGAATCGATCTCGTGATCCATCAAACCCATCCAATTTTCGGGATGATCTCGCATGTCCCGTTGACGTGAAATCTCCACATCGGTCCAATCCTGGAACTTTACGTGGCCTGCCCGAAGGATTTTGTTCGGTTCCTCAGCGTCATTGAACACACCACCCATCTTCTGCAACTGCCCGTGAGCGTAGCCGCTAAAAGTGTAATATGCCTTTTTGCTGTTGAAGATGTCACGACGCTGAACGAGCATCGCACCTTCCTCAGACATGACTTCGTAGTGTTCCGGCTGCAACCACAGAAGCGGCACAGCGTTCGGGTTCATACCAGCACACATACCGATGAATTTTTTCAATTCGTAGTACTTGTGCTCGACAAAACCCTTTACCGGGTCATCGTAGCCGTCTTCCTTCGTGCCGGAAACGCCCCAGTTGTGAAGGCCCAGGTATACGTCCGCTGGCGGAATTACCACACTCATGTAGTCGTAGTCGGACGTAGGTGTAGCAGTGCCATAGCTATGTGAGCCGATGGTTCCGGTAAGGATCACTTTGTCTTTTGCGTCTGGGCGTGCCATTGAATTATTGTAGCAGGAACTTTCACTTTAATCAAGGGGATGATTCGGTTACGAGGAGGAGCGACCACATGGACCACTACCGCATCATTTTGGAATGTTTCGGAGATCGCACTGTTGTTCAAAGAATTTTTCACGGTAAAATTGTAGTTGCTCTTCAAGCTCTTGGATGCGTGCCGCTGCTTCGAACATCACAGGCGTCGGTGGATTGAGATACAGTCGTCGCCAGCCAAACTCAGGAGTGTCTTTTTCGGTTTTGTTGTCAGCATCTGGCCCAACAGCAAACACACCGAGCAAACGGAGCGGAAGGCTTGGCTTTGCAGTTTCCCAATGTGAGCGACCATTCTGCCAAAGTTCTCGCTCCTGGTCTGTGAGGAGTTCTTGCCAATCGTAGATCTTTGGAATTTCTTGTTCGTCGATCATGCTGCTACCTCAAATTGCTCCCAACCGGGCCAGACGTTGAATAGTTCACGGTTCGCCTGTTTTGCATATCGTACCGTAGCCGCAGTACCACCTTTAGGATGGCCGTTGTAGAGAGCGATCATAGTTTCGGAATTGTAAATCATCCACTTGTCTCGCTCATGATATTTCCAACCTGCATACCCACCTTCACAGACGATCACAACTTCGACACAATTTCGAAGAATCTCGTGATAGCGATCTTTGGCGAGTTGTGGCCACATACTCTCTTGGCCCACAAAAGGGACGGCTGCGACAAGCGGAATGTTGTTCTCAAGTGCAGCCAAGGCGATTGCAGTGTCCCATCCAATGGCCATCCCTGAGATTACCTTGGTCGGATTGTAAGTGGGGAGAATTGACTTAGCGAATCGTGTGACTTTTAGATGAGTGTTCTCCTCCTCTCCCTCAGGACCGAGAACATTCAGGCGATGGCCAGTTCCAGCGTAGATCATTAGACGCCTACGTGTCTCCAGTTCACTAAATCGACACCTTCGTGAGAACCAGTCACCGGAAATGTCGTTGGGTCCTGATAACGGAGAACAAGGTTGAACGACTCTCGAACTTCGGTCAGAATTTCTCCAAGCCAGTTGGTGCCACGCCAGTTCTTAGGGTCCTGGATGAGCGGGTCTTCTGCGGCAAGACCAACACCCCAAACAACGTCAGTCGGTGAAGCCTCAACGAGAAGCGTTCCGTAAGTCGTCATGAGTGCGGCGAGATGGAGAGGGTTTTGTGAGAACTTCGCATAGTTGCCACGGATGACACCAGCCTTTGCGACGGCATTCCATTTCTGGAGGTCAAAGTTTTCTACTTGACGACCGAGGTCCTTGGCGATGCGAGGATGCGATGCCTTCAAAATTTGATCAGCCAGCTTACCACCAGAAAACACCTGATCTTTGTACCACATCATGTAGTGTTCGGCAGTGTCGTAAGTGATCCCATCAATCGTGAAAGGTGACGATGCCCACTGCGAAAATGGTCCACCCCAGAAGAAAGTGTAGTCTGTATATTTCTGATCCATACCATCTATGGTAGCACCAAATCAAAAAGCGTCAATGGGTCTTCAATGCATTTTGCGCTTTTATGCCGTTTGCGTGCCAAATAACATCGTTCACTCGATACTTGGATTTCAGGTGTTTTTCAACTTTGTTAAAATCCATCGTATGCATAACATGTGGGGTCCGATCAAATTGCCACCATGTGTGTGCAATTTTATTTTTCACAAAGGCATTTCCTTTATGAGAATCGTCATAATCTCGTGTTAAGTCGGCATGTTCTAGCGGGTGTGTAGAATCGGAACGTCCGCTATTAACACCGTGTTTGGGGTGATACGTCCATTTCACACGATGTGTTTCTTCGACTATAAATTCTAAAAAACTCCGCATAAACTTATTTAGCGGAGGCCGCTTCAACAGCGGCCTCCACGATTGCTTTACGGATCAGTTTGAGTTCTTTACGATTGGCTACTTTTTTACGAACCACAAAAGCCTCTTCAAGCTTTTTAGGAACGTCCCGATAATAGACGATGTGAACGTCGCCCGGTTCGTTGAGATTATAGCGCTTACGAGTCAATTCACCATCTCTGTAGTGATGAACTTCGAACACGTCATCTGGCTTGTGATAACCATATTCGATCACGTACCAGAGTTCACGCTTACCAGCCTCATTGCCATGAATACACACAGCAGGATCAGGATTGGAACGATAATGGTAGCGACGATACTTCTCGTTGTGTTCTGGGTTGGCTGGAACTTTGAAGTGAACACAGCCACAAACAGCAGGAGCCACAAGAGCTTCCAGTTTGAACCATACATTGTCGCACCAGTGGAGTGAAGTAATCCGTTCTGGTTTACGGCGGCGACGGTAGTAAGCCTTACCATGCCGTTCTTCGTTCTTCTGAAGAATTCCAGCATCGTCAACAAACAATTCACTCCGATAAAGTTCACGTCCCGTCGTATCAACATGCCAGCCAACATGCTGCATCACATGATAGCCAATTACTCGACGAACGTCAATGCGGCTAAGGATGTCACTTTGAACCGAGTCCCAAGGACGACCCACAGCTTTGTCTAGGTATTGATAAAGCGGACGAAGATTCTCGTTCAAAGACTTAGAGTTGCTCTTACCCATACCACGTTCCCGGATCGCAGAGCAGCGAAGCTCCTGACGATGACGTGCCGATGAAACATAGGTCGGACCCCAGTCAACATCACCAGAATCGTAGTCCAAGGTTGGATCGAACTTGCGACCAGTCTTGATAGACTTGTTACGAGAGCCGATCCGTTGTCTTTCGCAAATAAGTTTTGCGATGTCATCACGCATAAGTTAGTTCCTCCTAACGTATGTTCATGATGGCCTCCTACGTGGGATTACCACGACTTTCTTTTTGTATTTAGAGTACTACCGACTCGACGACATGGCTTCTAGTTGTCTAGCGCCCTCTTCGGAGTACGGATAAAAACGCTCGACAACAGCACTTCCGGCATCGAGGGTACACTTTCCACATCGACACGGTTCAGTTTCCATCCAGATCAAATCTGCATCAACAACATCAACTCGCTGATTCCAATTTGACAACTGGACAGCAATGGTCCGAGCCTCTTCCAGAGTCTTGGGTTCACTTTCATGCAGCGAACCTGTGTTTCGAAAACGAATTCGATATGTCACAAAACAATCATAGCACTTAGACGGGGGCTTTGTCAACAGATACATCTGAATTCCAAAGAGATCGCAGCGTATCAGTAGACTCAGGATCGATTGACTCAAGATTGGTCCATTTTCGACCTTTCCAAACGATCTGAGAGACTGCGCCTGAATTTTTACACATTGGACAAAGGACGCACTGTTCGGCCTCATCTTGGATGCCTGGGAAGTGTGTAAGGATACGTGTAGAGAATACTGTACTGGTGAACCAATCAAATGTGCAGGTATCGCAAACATAGTGATTGATCATTAAACGATGATGTTGATGTGATGCCGGAATCCAGTTGAAATTGGTTCGGTGCCCGATGTGCCAGCTTTCACAAAAACCACAATGATAGTGTTCAAACACTTCCTCTCTGCCCTGCTTGGCTTTCTTGGCCATCATATCATTAGCTGCACGCTCAGCAGAGTCTTCACGTGGGAATTTGAGTTTCCTTTCGCAGGACTTGCCCTCGCTGCGAACTAGTGATTTGAGAAAAATACTCATCGAAATCCACCATCTGTACTTTCTGTATAGCCTTTGCTGGTCTTTTCGTTGACCAGATCTTGATACACCCGCTTAGCACTAGCAAGAGATCCACGATACTTTTGGCTTTGCTTTAAGTTGCCGCCACGTCGCCCGTAAGCCGATAGTGTAATGTACTCAGCATTAGATGCATGAATAATCCAGACCTTGTACACCTTATCGCTATTTGCAGCCGGATCGGTATAATAGAGCATGATCGACTGAATAATACCAGGATCAACTGCCATTCTCTCTTCCTCAGTTGGTGGCGCTTCGAGACCTACGACAGCTAAAATACGATCACGAAATGCATCATACGGGTCTTTAACTGATTTAGCTCCTGCCACTGGTTAACTCCATAATCAATTCGACGAGAACATCGCCGTGACACGCTTTAGGTTTACACCAACATCCAAGCCTCTTATTTTTCAACTCAGGCAGTCGTGCGAGAAGATCGGGACGAGATTTGATATAAAGGCGGTACTGCTCGATAGCCTCTTCTCGTGTTGCTACTCTCCACTTTGCCCGTGTGTTTGGCAGATGGCTGAATGGGTTCCCCCAAATTGTGCCTCGATCTATTCTAACATCACAGGCGTCTCTTGTGCCATCTTTTTTCTTACGAATCGAGACAACTTGCGTGATAGGTTCGTCATCATCAAATATCAGCATAGGCTGTCAAGCTCTTCCCACATTGAGAAGATGTCCGGGGCTTCATAGTAAAGGGCAACTCGGAAACCAGGGTACTCTCTCTTGTACATGTTCAGAAGTTTGGAATTGGATGCAATAGAATTACGAACATTTGCTATTCTGTCAGCCAGCTTCACAATGACTGCTTTGTGATTGGTACGAATTTTGGGATAGGTTGCAGAGTTGCGTTCTTTGCGGTTTGCGCCGGGTTCTGACGTAACAGCATGGACGATGGCCACTGTGGACTCAGGAAATACTTTTAAAAGCTCCTGGAGGCTTACAGGTGTGTCCTCGATCACATCATGGAGCCAACCAGCGGCTTCAAGTTCAGAATCGTTAAAACGCTCGTGGAGAATAGCAACCACAGCCGACAAATGGACCTCGTAAGGTTCTTCACCATACTTCTGATCACCATGTGCATGTAGGGCGAAAATGCGAGCCGCCTCGACCATTGTGGGATCGAGGCGGTGTTCTTGTAGAATCATCCCTTTCAGGATAATGGCACGGGGCGAAAATGTCAACGGCGGCGATTAATAAGGGCAATACCAATCAAGCCAAGGCCCATCAGAGCAGAGGTAGTTGGCTCGGGAACTTCACCAGGATTGCCGAAAGTCGTCGAAGTTGTTCCAAGAAACTCCTGATTGCTGGTCGCATTGCCAGTAGGTGTGAAGATACGAAAATTCTCATATGCTTCTGAGATCCCACCGCCTGCAACTACAGTTGTCGCTGAAGCAATCAATGCTAGGGAGTTCCCGTAATTTGGCGTTGCTGCCGGGTTAAAGACATTCCACAGAGCAAAGTTATAGTCGCCTGCCTGATCACTCTGATCGTTCGGTGCCAGCCCGTCGTAATCGTACAACAGAATGGCAGCGATCTGGTAATTCAACAGCATGTTGGGACCTTGCCAACGCACATTTGAAAGATCGTCGAGAGTGCTCACATTGAAAGTGTACGGTCCACTAGGAACACTGGTCGTGTGGGTGAAGTCGGCGCAGATCAATGAAAAGTCGGGAAATGTCTGAGTTGCGGTTTGTAGGGTAGCAGTGGTGTAGCCAACATAATAGCCACCCGCCGTCTGTCCTGGAGATTGAGTGAATGTGATGGTGATAGGATCTGCCGTAGCAGCTACAGCCATCACACACAGGAAAAGAAGTGTCCGAAAGAGTTTCATAATGAAATTATAACCCGAATTATGATCAACATACAAGAGTTGATTAAATTTTGAGATGTTAGTACTGGGTTGTAGTACTGAGGGTACTAGGAGAGGTAGGAGTCAATTTTGGACTTTAGTTCTTCGATTGTACCATCGTTGGAAATGGCTTTGTCAAATGTTGCCCCTTCCAATGCGACTTCGGTATAGTGTCCTGCAATGCCTACAGATTCAACACCAGGACGTTCAACAAACCAAATCTCACCACCCACAACTTGTACTGTTCGCATTTCGTCAGGAGTCCGAATGTCGGATATAACCATTAGATCGTCATTCTTTAGTTGTTCAGCGAGTTTTTTGGTCCAATAGCTAGGGTCTTGAGAACGTCGATATTCGGTCCCCCACCATTGCAACATTACTCGCATTTCAGGACTTGTAGGTTTATCCCAAACCGAGTTCATATACGCTTCCCAAACCATTTGAAAATGGATTGGTTCAATATTACTGTGGATCACTTGTTCCAAAAGAGCATTTGAAAGAAAGTCTTTAACTTCTTCCCGAATGCCGTCCGCTACTGCGATTTTTCGAAATCCGTATCGCTCTCCAATGTAGTCTGCGATCAAATCCTTTCCACTACCGCTTTTGCCTGCCAGTCCAATTTTTCTTGTCATAGATGAGAAGTTGTGTTATCTTCTCATCATTTTAGAATCTGTCAATCAGAGGGCAGCGAGAATTTGGTAGTCGTATTCAGGGATCAATAACGCATCCATCCATACTCGAAAGTAATGACCAATTTCTTCATAGTCTGGATCGGTTTTCGGGAACTTGGTTTCATAGAGCTTTCGATTTTGAATCTTGTCGGCCACGAGCATAAGGTTCACTTCTGCCATCGGACTCAATGTGATGTTCCAGCCGTTGTCTCGGAGGTTCTTTCGGGTGCCGAGATTGGCCACTCGACGATACTCCATACAAAGGACCAATGCAAGTGGATCGAAATACACCACATGCGGCAGATTTTCAGCTAAGGCGTCATCACCTTGTAACAGCGGATGAATCACGAACGCTTGTTGAATGACGAGCGGGACATTCAACTCCTGGAGAATTTTGACGCCTTCTTCGACGTGATCAAAATAAGACACGTTGGTTCGGCGAGACTTCTGACCTGATAGCAGATTCCGAGTGATATCCCATTCCTTTGTAGTTTCAATTCTACGGCGACCTTCGTCTTTAATGTACCAATGAGGAGTTCCAAGATTCATGCCGTCATCATATCACACTCGATGCGTTCCTGCATACTGGTACTGGAATGTTTTGCCGTATTGCTGCTCGACAATTCCAATCATGATGGGTTTACGCACGGTGTTCATGGTGTGGATGCGGACGCCTGATTTTGGCCAGACGTGGTTCTCTCGCATCCACAGCATCACGTCGTATCCAGTCTTTGAGTCAATATGGGAAACGTCGTAGGTCCCACCTGTGCGATAGGCTTCGTCAAATACGATGTAATGCTCGAAACAAAGATCGTGGTCGAGAGAGGCGAATTCTACTGTACCTGTCTTGAGAGCTTCAATAGCGTCATCAGCCGTCTTCACCCACGTCCAATGCAATCCGCAGTCCGTGAACGTCGGAGGTTTCCTCTCGTCGTCCAACCATAAGTCCGTAATCATTCTTTTCTCCTAAAATACCAAACCACTCAGAATTGTTGAAACTGATGTGTGGTGTCGGCGCTTCTTCGTCAACGATGAACGGTGTGTAGATCGTTGGTTGTTCTGTTGATGGTTCGATCTCAACGAACTGCCATTCATTTTCGTTTTCACACGAAATATTCAGTTCAGCTTCCGGCTGTTGTGCAAGCCCATAGATCGTTATAATACACTCTCTATTGATCTCTTTCAGAATTTCGGCTGCGAGAATGTTGGTAAGTTCAGCTTCGGCGTCCAGGCCATGCAAGGAACGAAGGTCTTCAGCGGCTTCCAACGACCATCTAGCTTTCAGTTTACGAGATTGGGTGACTTCTTCCTTTTTGTCGTATCGTGTCTTGAATGCAATTTTTGGCTTGAACGTTTCTTTGTTTGCATCATCCATTACCTGAAGCGGAATGTACGGCGCATAAAAGAAGCCTGCGTCATATGGTGATGTGTCTTTGTATCCCACTAATAGTTCACCATCTTTAGCTTTTGGGTCCTGATAGACTGTGCATTTCGAATTAAGAACGCCTCTAAAACTATCGGGATGATAGGTTCTCAAGTTTCGATTCGGAATATTCTGGGAAGACCATTTCGCCTCGACACTCTTGGATTTTGCCGTCTTTGTAGTAGGCGTGCCATTCATCGCTTCGTTCTTGTCCGTACCCTTCAAGACGAAAAACGGTTCCGGGAAAGTCGAGTGAGAGGACGGCGCAGTCTTCGTCATGCTCGTACCACCTGATTTCTCCAAAACTTTTAATTTCGTCATCACCTTCATCCAACTGATCAAATAGTGTCTGGCCTGTTTCTTCGTCGGTGGCGACGATCTCTTCAAGTCGAGCCTTCACTGCGGCAAGATCAGCATTGCCCTGGAATACTCGCAGACGGAAATCTGTATAGTAATTCATTTAAACCGCCAATAACGCCGCCCGACAAATGGTTAAAGCTTGTGTTTCACCCTTTGCCCAAACATCTTCACGTTTTCCAGCTTCCGAAAACGGTACTTTCGAAAATGACGCCCAAAATGTTGAATTCGATTCAATGTTAGTTAGAATTTTATTCTCCAACATCCGGGAATTACACAACGATAATGCCGCTGAAATGTCGGTACTATAACGGGGGAGAATGTCTGCTGTGCAAAATTTCTCGTTGTCTATCATTTCTGGGTGAGCTTCAAACCAACCGGAATACACTTCATTTTCTCGAATAGACCATCTGGTGGGACGTTCAGATAGGACATATTCTTGAATAAGAGAGTCTAAAATTCTTCCGGCTGGTTGTTGCTGAATTTCTTTACTTCGAAGGGTGTGTTGCATTATAGTAATTGATCGCATCTTTAAGTGGTTGTACGTATTTGTCACGGGTTTCCTCGAAGACTTGACACGAGAAGTCATTTTCACCAGACATAAGAATTACGATTTTGTCGATTTTGATTCCTGTGCGCTCTTCAAACATGAGCGAATAGCCTGTGGCCTGCATGAAATAGCTTTGTATCCATTCTGTTTTTTTGGCCTTATTTGATCCCTTGAAATCGATGATAGATAAAACATTTTTCCATTCAGCGATTAAATCACAACGGCCTGCAATTTTTAGAGCATCCGAATAGAGTGGAGCTTCCTGAATCACAATATTATCTACATTTGCAGCCAAAGGTCGTTTCATACGTTGAAACATGATCTTCACTTTGCTTTTTGGATCATCTGGGAAAATGAGGTCTTCATTTTTCAGATAGGATTCGAGGACGGCGTGAAGGTTGGTCCCTCGATCACAGGCATGTGTAGTCTGCCGGAAAGCTTCTTCCTCACCAATACGTTCTCTCCAGGCTTCGAGATGCTCTTTGCTCTGAGCACCGAGCACGGTTGTAATGGAGGGGTAGACATTTCCCTCAGGTGTGTAGTAGAACCGCCCGTTTTCAGTAGTATCTGCAAACATTTCAGGCAGAGGTGTTGTGAGGGGAATATGAGTGAAAGATTTTACCATGCGGTATCGTGACAAATTAAATGTCAGAACCACGATACCGCACAAATAAAAAACGTCAAGTTTTAGTCGGACAGTGCTTTGAAATTGTCTTTTCCGCTTTTGATACGGTCAGCGAGTTTCTTGATCGGATCAACACCACGCACCGACCGAAATGCAGCAGTAAAGTCGAGTGCTTCACCAACATTGATGTCGTCATGATTTGGATCTTCAAACCGCAGAAAAAAGTACCATTGAGCGATACCTGTTAATGGATCAAAGTAGTGGGGAATTCTGCTATAGCCGAGCCAGCGAGGAATATAGATTCCTGAGGTCGTCATTTGAAAAGTTTCTGGTTTCACACGAATCCCGAATTTTCCGAGTGCGTGTGCAAGAGAACGTGCTTGGTTGTATGTTGCAATATTGGTCATGGCCGTCGCCTCACATATAGTGACGAAAATTGTTAGTGACAAAGACAGGCCGCTCTTTTTCATTTCGAACGACCTGAACTTCATCTCTTGTATCTAAACCACCTAATACAGACATGCGTTTTTGTAACTTTTCAAAGGTTACTCCATCCTGGCCGTGAGCAGACTGAAAGTGTGCTTCACAGTAGGCTGTATCATACCAGTCTTTACAATGGCGGCAAAAATACTCCATATCGTCATGCGCTCGAAGAGCTTTGGTCTTTCTTACGCTTCTCCAGTATGTATTCCTTTACCAATCCTGAGCGAACAATGTCTTCCGCCATGAATTCAATGAACTCAAAAGATTGCATACCATCGAGAATTTCAAGAAATTGCGGTAATCCAGTTGAGTCGTATTTGTTACGATAAAGGTCACATTGTTCAACGTCACCACAAAGGATAAGTTTGCAGTTGTTACCCACACGAGTGATTAGAGTATCAAGTTCCTGAAAAGTGCAGTTTTGAATTTCGTCGGCGATCACAATTGCATTTTCGAATGTCACACCACGTAAAAACGAGGTCGAGAGCATTTCCAGTGTATCTTTCTGTACAGCGACTTGATAAGCGTCTCCACGACCAAACAACTCATTCACCATCGCTACATATGGTGCTTCGTAGACAGACATCTTCTCAGCCTTCGTACCGGGCATAAAGCCCATGTCTCTGGATGGTACGGACGATCTCACTACATAAATTTTACGATATGGTGAGTTCGGATTTAACACTTCCTTGAACGAGAGATAGAGTGACAAGTAGCTTTTACCTGTTCCGGCCACACCAATCAATGCAAGATGACTATCATCATGATATGCATCGAATACATCTGCTTGTGTGTCGGTCAGAGGTGATACTTTTTTTAGTCTAAAACTCTGATCAAGCGATTTGTGTAAATCACCACCGCTGTTTGCTCTTTTACGTTTGGACATTCCCTTGGGGTCTCCTGTGTATGGGATCGTGATTGCGAAGACTACCTCCCGGCTGTCGGAGAAAATTTGTTGTTAGACCAATTCCCTCTTGGGTGTGCCTTCTTAACTTTTTTTAATACGTCATTCCATCCTGCATCTGGTTTTTTGATACCGAGTCTTATGGGATCACCGAAATTTGCCGTTGTTGCCTCTTGTGTTATGGTGTCGTTTGCACCGCACTCAGGACAAGGATCGGATAAAGGCTCTTCCATTTGAGACATCCGAAGAAGTTTCTCGAACGTTGTTTCACACTGGTTACACGAATATTCGTAAATTGGCATTGGTGCTATTGCTCTCCCTTTGTATCTAGGAAAGCTAGAAACGTGAGTCTCGACGATTCTTGTGGATGCGCCTGTGGGACGGTGGCTTTATCGGGTACAGTCCACTCCGAATAGATTCTTTTCATCAATTCGTCATAGGAGGAACCGGGCATCCAGAAAAGACCTTCGTCGGTCTGCACTGGAAAAGCACCCTCAAGACCAAGTACTGCTGCCACACCCTCTGCATCCGCTTTTTGCGAATAGAGGAATGTACCTGCAAAGCTGAAACCTTCAACTAGTTCACTTGTGGTCTTCGCCATCAGAGACTATTTATCGGATGGTGCGTCTCTTCGAAATGGTGTCAACTTCACCATACCCTCAGAAAGAAGAATTTTCACCCGTTGAAAATCAGGAACGTATCGAGGCGTCTTCGTTTCCCAGTCTTCTTGCCAGACAGCATCGTACACGACTTCGACAATTCCGACCTGAATAATCGCTCGTCCGCAGTCCATACACGGCAGACCCGGCAAGTACATTTTACAGCCCTCTAACGGCGTTCCTACACGTGCGGCGGCGTAAATCGCATTCCGGTCGCCATGCTCTAGCCACATGTACTTCTCAGGGCGCTCCAGACGCTCTGGGACGCTATCGTTGATGCCTCGTGGAAAGCTATTGTATCCCGTCGAACGGATGTTATTGTCTGGTCCCACGATTACACACCCCACATTAGTGTTTGGATCTTTGCTCCTAGCAGCAATTGGACCCAAAAGATTCATGAAGTAAGTGTCCCAGTCTGGAATCTGTCGATTCATAGTACTCATTTGACCACAGTTTTGAAGGCTGTCAAGTTGTGCTAAATACAGGTATGAGTTACGGAAAAGAAATTGGACAAATTCTGGCTGAAGAAGTCCTCGAACTTGTTATTACAGAAGAACTTGAGTTGTTGGAAATCCGTGATCTGGATACTCTAGGCACGCACATTACCAAAACTGAACAAAAACTTGGAAAAAGCCACGCTAAAACCAAGGCACTCAAACGTTTATACAAACGCAAGTCAGGCATTGAGGGTATTCGTAACTTCACACCCCCGAAAGAGATGGACGAAGCTGAGCTTCAAGAGATCCGTGGCCTTGAACGTCTGCGCCAAGAGTTCAATCGAAATATTCTAAAAGGTGACCCAGAAGCTCGTCAGCGTGCAATGCGCCTGCAAGCTCTCCAGGCTCGTAAACTTCGGTTGGGACAGATGGAAGAGGACGAAACGAACGAAGGGGAAAAGAAAGACAAAGTTTCGGGTCTACCGACTCGTGGTCTTGAAAAGAGCGCTCTCATGAAGAGCATCATTGGTACCAAGTTCGACGAAGTTAATTCAAAACCAGTTGTCAAAAAAAAGAAATAGTTGTGTCTTTCCAGGAAGTATGCTATGCTGACATTTGAGGCGTTTTCAAATATGGGTTATCTTGCATACACACTTTCTGACTCCAGCCGTCGAGCACTGTTGGCGCATTTCAAGCCACAATTCGAAAAGGTCATATGCCATCATGTGACGTACCAGTTCCCGGCCAAGAAAACTGACGCTTTACCGCCTGCGGTGCATCAAGCCCACGTTGTAGGCCATGCAGAAGAGGACGGCCTTGAGTGCCTCGTAGTCGAGGTTAATGGCCACACAAAGCGACCGGACGGCAAACTCTACCACATCACTCTTTCGCTGGATGCCAAAAAGGGAAAGAAGCCTGTCCATTCAAACGACCTGTTGCAAAAGCATGGTTACAAGCATGTGACGCCGTTTCCAATCCATCTCACACCGGAATTTCTTCAATAAAAATCACCGCTGAAGTCTCATAAGTACACTGCTTTATCACCTACTTTGATGTCTTCAGAATCAGGGTAATCCGTATCGATGATAAGATCAACTATAGGACTCGCATCCTTGTAGTAACCCTCTGACCCTGGCGAAATACAAGCAATATCACCATGCTCGTCAAGCAACTTATTCAGTCGTTGTATCAGCGTTGTAATTCGAACTTTCACAGCTTCGCCTTTTTATGATACATTTCGGTAGCAATATCTGTGTAGAGCTTCCCAAAAAGATGGTCAAATTCGTGCTGAAACACACGGGCCGGAAACCCTGAAAGCGCTAGTTGGTACGTCTGCTCTTTCGTATCCTGATAGGTCACAAGTATTTCACGATGTCGTTCCACACGTCCAAAAAGACCAGGGATGCTGAGACACCCTTCCATGTCTGGGTAGGTCTCTTTATTACCGATGGTCAATACGGGATTGATCATCGCCACCGTCTCGAAGGTTCGATTTTCAATGCCTGCCGGGGTCATCATGACAAACAGGTTAATGTCCTTACCAATCTGTGGTGCTGCCAAACCAACACCACGAGGACCGCCGTTTTCGACTACCAACATGGTCTCCGTCATGTCACGAACAAGAGCTTCCAGAGATTCGTCAAAAGCTGTAATCGGAGCACACTTCCGGCGCAAAAATTCAATATTCTTCTGAGAATCGACCGTTAAAATTGGAAGAATCATTCTTGTGCCCCTTCGATTGTCAATTGAACGGCACCTGCGACTTGGGTTTGTGAGATTCCGGCCTTAGCAGCGGCATGGGCCATGTACGCCTCGATTGCGCCCTTTGCCTCGCTGACAGTGTTTTCGACCGTCTCAGCGAACTGCTCGGCGACGAAGGGTATATTAGCTTGTATTTCACGAGTGGCTTTTTCAAGCTCACCACGCAACGCAGTGAGTTCGGCCTTACTCGCTTTACCACCCGGTTGAAGCATTGCGTTCAGGCGCTTCTGTGCGTTGGCAAGAGCCTTTGCTACGTCAGTAGCAATCTCAGCCAATTCCTTGTGAATTTGTTTGACTTCGTTCGGCATCGGAGGAGCTTCAATACCCTTGCCTTGTAAACGTTCAATAGTACAAGGAGTACCGCCGCCAATATTAAGAGAAGTGATGAACTGAGCAAACTGATGTTCACTCATACGGATGCGAATGATCTCTTCTCGGCTATGATACCATTCCTGACTTAGATTCCGATCTACTTCCGATGCTGAAATGTTCAGGCTGATATAGTGGCCATGACGGATTTTTGATCCGTACACTGGCACTGCTGGATTAGAGCTTACTCGGGAAGCCGAAATTTGTCCATAACTCGGATGACGTTCTGTAGGCATGTTTTTAGTTTAACACCATCCGAGTATTTTGTCAATGAAGGATGTATCTAAATGTGACAATCTACAACGGTCAATAGTGTGTCGTCGGGAGATTCGTCAAGCAGCTTGTTGAACTCTTCGTTCCAGACGTTTTCGTCCTTTGGATTGGACACACAGGCCCACCAGCCCATTTCACCTTTTTCATACCATTTGCCATCCTTGAGAACAGCGAACGTCGTAATGGACCGTTTGCGGCCACGTTCGATGTAGGCGTCACGAGTCATGCTTTGAATCAAATCGCCATTGAGCCATGTCAAGTCATGATTCGCCCAAAGAGCTTTGACGCCGGGTTGTTTGTTGTATTCAGCACGAACTTCGTCCTGCTTATCAGAAAAGGCAACACGCTCTTCCTGGTTCATCGTTGCCCAAGCGCCAGCGTTAAGGCCAGCATTCAATTCGTATACTTCAAGAGGAACAATTGGCGGATGTGCGTTGATCACGGCCATGTAGGAGTCCCATTCCTTTGCAGCTTGGGCAGCGCCCTCGGCAAGCATGATCTTGAAATCGATGCCGCCTTTGTAGGCTTGGTCTGCACGGTCGGGTGTGGGAGGACGATAGTCGGAATTCATATCTTGAATTCCAGGCGTACCTAGAATACCGATACGATCCGGTTTCATTTTGAAAAATCCATGCGCACGGCCACCCACCTGGAAATAATCCCATTTGGCGTTAGGATTAGTACGTTTGATGACTGTTGCAATTTCGCCGTTA
>Ga0075163_10004147_pt1 | contig 19437 bp, 15 predicted proteins | sample JI1023141ADNA_FD_71478 | JGI IMG/M metagenome (GOLD analysis project Ga0075163, IMG submission 71478) | Wastewater effluent complex algal communities from Wisconsin, to seasonally profile nutrient transformation and Carbon sequestration -... | ecosystem: Engineered > WWTP > Effluent > Algae...
CCCAGGCCTCGGGCGCTTCGACCAGTTCGCGGTACAGCGACGGCAGGTGGCCATCGTTGGCCAGGAAGTTCCGCGCCAGCCGCTCGACCAGCACGGGCGGGGGCTCGTCGGCAACGAAGTGGCGCGCCAGTTTGCAGGCGAGGAAACGGGCGGTCGATGGGTGCCGCGACAGATCGTGCAGCACCTGGTCCAGTGCTTGCGCCCCTTCGGGATAGACCTTGCCGAGCAGGGGTTTGGGCCCGGGTTCGTGCCAGGCTTCCTCGAAGCGGGTGGGTGACTCCTTGGGCAGTTCTTCGCGCGCCAGCAGTTCGCGCAGCGGCACACGCCAGCCCGTCAGCACACGGGCAAACGCGGTCACGTCGGCCTGTGTGTAGCCACCCCAGCCGCCATAGGTCGAGCCACCCCCGCTGACGCCCAGCGTGTGCAATTCCAGCACCTCGCGCGCCAGGTTCTCGTTCAGGCCGGTGGTGCGCGGCGCCGCCATCTCTGGGGCCGACGCGGCCCGCGCCCGCGACCGCCTCACGAGGCGGGATTCGGGGCCGGCCGATTGGTCGTTGTCGAGGTAGCGCAGCATGCCGGCGTGCTTGACGGCAGCCACCAGCAGGTCTTCGAAGCGGCCGGCGATGTTCGGGCGGATGGCCTCGCGTTCGAAGGCGCCGACCAGCCCGCGCGCGCTGGCCTTGGCCATCGACACGGTGAAATGGTTGGCCCAGAACTGCGCGATGCGTTCGGCAAACGGCCGGGTCGACAGTGCTGCGGTGGTCATGCGAGCGCGCACATCGGCCTGGACGAGGGCGCGGAAGTGTTCGCCGAATTGCTGTTCGGCCGATCGCAGGTCAGCCTCGCCCGCGCTGGCCGCGGCATTGCGGCGCGCCTGCTGGAATTCTGCAAAGCGCCGCAAGCCGACGCTGGCGCTGGCCAGGTCGCTGCCGACCTGCAGGTCGGCCGGTCCGACTTGCGCCAGCAGCCAGCCGCGTGCATCGTCGCCGACAGTGGCCAGCCGGGCTTCACCCAGGCCGAAGCGGTGGGCGGCGATGCGTGCCGCGACGTCGCCGCGCGGCAAGGTGTGGGTGCTGGTGTTCACGCCCGCAGTGTGCGGCGTGGCGCGTCAAGCGTCTACCGGCGACGGATGAAGATTGTTTGCGCGGCGGCCACGTTCGCGCGGCCGCGCGACGATCACTTCGCCAGCAGGGCGTTCACGGCGTCGATGTCGCTCGCCGCCAGCTGGCCCGAGGCCTGGCGCAGGCGCAGGCCGTTGACGAGCACGTCGTAGCGCGCCTTCGCCAGGTCTCGCTGCGTCTGGTACAGGTCGCGCTGCGCGTTCAGCACGTCGAGGTTGACGCGCACGCCGACGCGGTAGCCGAGCTGGGTGGCTTCCAGCGCCAGCTTGCCGGAGGTCTCTGCCGCCTCCAGCGCCTTGACCTGGGCCAGCAGGGACTGCACACCGAAGAAGGCCACCCGCGTGCCCTGCGTGACACCGCGGCGGGCCGCTTCGAGGTCCTGGCGTGACTTCTCTTCGAGCACCAGGGTCTCCTTGATGCGGTTCTGCGTCGCGCCGCCGGTGTACAGCGGCAGGTTGAACTGCAGGCCGACACTGGCGTTCTTGCTGGTACCGGGCGTGCTGGCCAGGCTGCCGTTGGTGTAAGTGGCGCCCACCGAACCCACCGCATCGAGCGTGAACTTTTCGCCAGCGCGTGCCTTGGCGGTTTCGAGCTGCGCGACGTCGAGCGCCACGCGCGCCCGACGGATGGTCGGGTGTTGCTGGTCAGCGGCGGTCACCCAGACCTCCGCGTCGGGTGGCAGCACCGCCGGCAGCACCACCGGCACCACCAGCTGCTTGGGTGCCACGGCCGATCGCCCGACCAACTGGTCCAGCGCGATGCGCTTGGTCCGCAGGTCGTTCTCGGCCGCCAGCTCCGAGGCCGTCGCCAGGTCGAAACGGGCCTGCGCTTCGCGGGTGTCGGTGATGGTGGCCGTGCCGACCTCGAAATTGCGCTTGGCCGAGGCCAGCTGCTCGGTGATGGCGGCCTTGTTGGCGCGTTGCGTGGCCAGGCTGTCCTGGGAAGCGAGCACGTCGAAGTAGGCCTGCGCCACGCGGACGATCAGGTCCTGTTCGGCAGTCTCGAGGTCGGCCTTGCTGAGATCCATCGACTTGCGCGACTGGGCGATCGTGGCCTGGTTGGCCTGATTGATCAGCGGGTAGCGTCCGCTGACGGTGGCTCCTGCCGAATTGCTGCTGCCCTCGCCGCCGCGCGGAATGGGCAGGTCCAGGCGGGCCAGCGTGGCCGTGCTGGCCAGCGCGGCAGAAGGCTTGAGCAATGCCTCGGACTGCGCCACCCGGTACTCGGCCGAGTCGGCCTGGGCCTTGGCCGCCAGGTAGGTGGCGTCGTAAGCCCGTGCGGCTTCGTACAACTCCTTCAAGCTCTGACTCCAGGCAGGCGACGACAAGGTCATCGCCAGGCCGGCGATCAGCGCGGCGATGGGGGTGCGGCCCGAAGGCACGGCGAGGGGCGAACGCATCGAGGGTTCCTTCTTCGGATTCAGTAGCGCGGCACGCGGGGGTCGACGTCGACCGACCAAGCATCGGTGCCGCCGGCGAGGTTATAGACGCGATCGAATCCCTGCATCTGCAGGAATGCGACGACCTGCGCGCTTCGTGCGCCGTGATGGCAGATACAGACGACAGACCGCGAGCGGTCGATCTCGGCCAGGCGCAGGGGGATCTGCATCATCGGGATGTCGATGGCCGTCGTGCCATCGATGCGCAAGGGCGCACCGGCCACTTCCCAGGGTTCGCGAACATCGAGCAGTTGCAGGGATCGGGGCTCTGCGGCGGCCTGCTCCCTCAGTTCAACGGCGCTCCACTCCTGCATGCCAGGCCGCTGCTCAGAAGTGGAACTGCGAAGGCTCGGCGAAGCCTTCGAGGCGTGGTGCCAGGGTGTCGAAGGCATCGGTCTCCGACCAGGTGGCCGGGCCGATGCGCTTGTAGATGCGCGCCCGCATGACCGGTTCGTCGCCGACGATGGCAGCCAGCCGGCCACCGACCTTCAATTGTTCGAGCAGCGCCTGGGGCACTGCCGGCACCGAGCCGGACAGCAGGATCACGTCGAACGGCGCCTCGGCAGGCCAACCGCCTGCACCGGTGGCGGCATCCACCGTGTGCACGGTGACGTTGAGAAGGCCGTTGCGCAGCAGGCTTTCGCGGGCGATGGAAGCCAGCGCCGGGCTGCACTCCAGCGTGTGCACCTGCTGCGCCCGGTGGGCCAGCAGCGCAGCCATGAAGCCCGAGCCGGTGCCGATCTCGAGCGCCTTCTCGTGGCGCTGCACCTGCAGTTCCTGCAGCAGGCGCGCCTCGACCCGGGGCTCGAGCATGTGCGGGCCGTCGGGCTGCCCCTGGACCAGCGGTATCTGGGTGTCGACGAAGGCCATCGCGCGCAGCGGCGGCGGCACGAAGTCTTCGCGGCGAACGGTCGCCAGCAGCGACAGCACCGACGGGTCGAGCACCTCCCAGGGGCGGATCTGCTGCTCGATCATGTTGAAGCGGGCGAGTTCGGTGTTCATTTCGATGGGGGCGTAGGCATCAGGCTCAGGGTTTGCCCGATTTTAGGCCGGGACCTCGGCGCCGCTGTCAGCTTGGCGCCGCCCCATCGCCCACGCCGACAGGTCGTCGAGCCAGCAGTAGATCACCGGCACCACCACTAGCGTCAGCAGCGACGAGGTGATCACGCCGCCGATCACGGCCTGCCCCATCGGCGCGCGCTGCTCCGATCCCTCGGTCAGCGCGAAGGCCAGCGGCACCATGCCGAAGACCATCGCCAGCGTGGTCATCAGGATCGGCCGCAGCCGCACGCGCGCAGCGTGCAGCAGCGCCTCGCTGCGCTCCATGCCGGCCGCGCGGGAGCGGATCGCGAAGTCGACCAGCAGGATCGCGTTCTTCGTCACCAGACCCATCAGCATCACGACGCCGATCACGGAGAACATGTTCAACGTCGAGCGGAACATCAGCAGCGCCAGCACCACGCCGATCAGCGTCAGCGGCAACGAACTCATCAATGCCAGCGGTTGCAGGAAGCTCTTGAACTGGCTGGCCAGGATCATGTAGATGAAGACCACCGCCAATGCCAGCGCACCGATGGCGTAGTTGAACGACTCGGCCATGTTCTTCGCCGAGCCACCGAAGACGTAGCGGTAGCCCGGTGGCCAGCTCATCGCATCGAGTTCCTTGCGGATGTCGGCGACGATGTCGCCGCTGCTGCGACCGAGGGCATTGCCGTCGATGTTGATCTCGCGGCTCAGGTCGCGCCGGTTGACCTGGTTGGGGCCGGTCGACGGCGAGACGTCGGCCACCTGGGACAGGCGCACCACACGCGGGCTGCCGTCGGCAGCCGGCGCCAGCACCAGCGGCACGTTGCCCAGGTCGGCCGCCGAGTCTCGGCTGGCGGGCGCGAGGCGCACCTTCACGTCGTAGTTCTCGCCATCACTGGCGCGCCAGTTGCCGACCGTCTGCCCGGCCACCAGTGCGCGAAGCGTGCCGGCGAGGCTGTTGACGTTGAGCCCCAGATCGGCCGCGGCCTCGCGCCGCACTTCCACTGCGAGGGTCGGTTTGTCGGGCTTCAGGGTGCTGTCCAGATCGACCAGGCCCGGGATGCGTGCGAGTCGGGCCGTGATTTCGCGCGACAGCCTCTCCAGCACCGCCAGGTCCTGGCCCTGGACCGAGAACTGGATCGTCTTCTCGCCGCCCAGGTCGGTGGCGCCGATGTTCGTGACGGTGATGCCGGGAATGCGCGCCAGCCGCTCGCGCAGCGGCACGGCCATCTCGGCGACGCTGCGCACGCGGTCCTTGCGGTCGACCAGGCGGACGTAGACCGAACCGTAGATCTTGCCTTGGGCGAAGCCGCTGTTGATGGTGGCCACCGTGTAGCGCACCTCGGGCAACTCGCGCAGCGCCGTGTCGATCTGCTTCGCACGCGCCTCGGTCACCTCGAGCGACGAACCGACCGGGGTGTAGAAGTTGACCTGAGTCTCCGAGAAGTCAGCCTTCGGGGTGAACTCGGTGCCGAGCAGCGGGATGACGAAGAAGCTGCCGGCAAAGGTGGCCGCCGCAATCAGCACGGTCTTGATGCGATGCTTCAGCGACCAGGCGAGGATGGCCTGGTAGGCCTGCGACAGCCATTCGGTGAGGCGGTCGAACCAGCCGGTGACCCGGCCGATGGTCTTGTCGTACAGCGTCACCGGTGGCCCGTGGTGCACGCCATGCGCCTGCGGGTCGTGCCAGACCGACGACAGCATCGGGTCCAGCGTGAAGCTGACGAACATCGAGATCAGCACCGCGGCGACGATGGTGATGCCGAACTCGTGAAAGAACTTGCCGACGATGCCGCCCATGAAGCCGATCGGCAGGAACACGGCCACGATCGACAGCGTGGTGGCCAGCACGGCCAGGCCGATCTCCTGGGTGCCGTCGAGCGCCGCGTCGTGCGCGCTCTTGCCCATCTGCACGTGGCGAACGATGTTCTCGCGCACGACGATGGCGTCGTCGATCAGCAGGCCCACGCACAGGCTCAGCGCCATCAACGTGATGGTGTTGATCGTGAACCCGAACAGGTGCATGAACAGAAAGGTGCCGATCAGCGCGATCGGCAGCGTCAGCCCGGTGATCACCGTCGAACGCCAGGAGTTCAGGAACAGGAACACGATGCCGATGGTCAGCACCGCGCCCTCGATCAGCGTGCGCTGCACGTTCGCCACCGAGACGCGGATCGACCTCGAGTTGTCGCGGTTGATCTCGGTCTTGACCCCCGGCGGCAGCAGCTTCTCCGACTCGGCCAGCGCGAGCTTGAGGCCATCGACCACCGCGATGGTGTTCTCGCCCTGGCTCTTCTGCACCGACAGCAGCACGGTGCGCTGGCCGTTGTAGAGGGCCAGGCTCTCGATCTCCTGCGGACCGTCGACGACGTCGGCCAGTTGCCAGAGCTTGACCGGCACGTTGTTGCGGCGCGCCACCACGATGTCGCGGAACTCGGCCGGCGTCTTCAGCCGGGCGTTGATCTGCACCACGCGTTCCTGCTCGCGCGAGCGGATCGCGCCGAGCGGCAGTTCCTGGTTCTCGCTGCGGATGGCCGCCACGATGGCGTCGATGCCCAGACCCAGCGCTTCCATCGCAGCCGGCCGCACGTAGATGTTGATCTCGCGCGCCACCCCACCGACGATACTGACCGATCCCACGCCGCGCACGTTCTCCAGCCGCTTCTGCAGCACCTGGCTGGCCAGCGTGGTCAGCTCCTGCGGGCTGCGGCTGCCGTCAGGCGAGGTGACAGCGACATTGAAGACCGGCTGGCTGGCCGGGTCGAAGCGCGATACGCGCGGCTCCTTGACCTCGTCGCGCAGCAACGGGCGGATCAGCGCCACCTTCTCGCGCACGTCCTCGGCGGCCTTGCGCCCGTCGATGTCGAGGTTGAACTGCACGATCACCACCGAGCTGCCTTCGTACGACCGCGAGAACAGCGAGCTGATGCCGGCGATCGTGTTGACCGCCTCCTCGACCTTCTTCGTGACCTCGGCCTCGACGATCTCGGGCGAGGCGCCGGGATAGTCCATCGAGACCACCACGGTCGGGAAGTCGACGTTCGGAAACTGGTCGATCGACAGCCGCTGGTAGCTGAACAGCCCGAGCACCACGAAGGCCAGCATGACCATCGTGGCCATCACCGGGTTGTGGATCGAGACGCGGGTGAACCACATGCGGGGTCAACGCGATGCGGAAGGTGCTGCGGCGGTGGCGGTTCTGACCAGCACGCCGGCCTTGACTGCACCCACCGTGCCACGCAGTACGGTCTCGCCCTCGTGCAGTCCGTCCACTACTTCGATGGCGCTCTCGCTGGCGCCATTCAACGAGACATCGCCTCGCGCGCCGAGCCTGACCGTGCGCTGCACCACGCGACCGTCCTGCACGGCCAGCACGTGGGGCAGGGCCTGGTCGAAGCGCACCGACGAGACCGGCACCACCAGCGTCGAGCGGCGCTGCGTCTCGATGGTGCCACGCGCGAACAGGCCCTGGCGCAGCCCGGGCAGCGGTTCGACGACCAGGTAGGTCATCACGGCTCGTGTACCGGCCTGCGTGCTCGGGTTGATGCGCACCACCTTGGCGGGCACGGGCTGTGCCAGACCGTCGATCTGCAGACTGGCGGCTTGGCCGATGGTGATGCCGACCACATCTTCCGGGGCGACAGCGGCTTCGAGTTCGATGCGCGACAGGTCGACGATCTCGAGCATGCGGCCGTCGACCGGAACACGTTCGCCGGATTGCACAAGGCGCTGCGAGACCAGGCCCGACAACGGGGCGCGGATCTCCGTGTCGCGCACCGACTTGCGGGCCAGTTCGGCGGCCGCCAGCGCGGCCTGCAGGGACGCGTTGGCACCAGCGGCGCTGCTCACCGACGTGTCGAGCGCGTTCTTCGAGATGAAGCCCTGGTTGACCAGCGCACGGTTGTTCTCGAGCGTTCGCTGGGCGATTTCGAGCTGTGCCCTGGCCGATGCGGCCTGGTCCTCGGCCTGCCGCAGGCGCCACTTGAACTCCGTGTCGTCGAGTCGTCCGAGCGTCTGGCCGGCCTGCACGCGGTCGCCTTCGCGCACGGTGATCTCGCGCACCTCGGCGGCGACCTTGGCCTTGACCACCGCGCTGTTGACGGCCTTCAGGCTGCCCGAGATGGCCAATGAGGTGACCAGCTCGGCGCGGCTGGCGATGCCGATGTCGCTGGCGGCGAGGTCCAGCGTCGCGGGAGCGCTTCCGGTCGTTGCGCTGGCGGCTGCGTCCTTGCGCGCGAGCAGGGCGCGGCCGATGCCCGCAGCCAGTACGGCGGCGACGACCAGTCCGATCGCCCAGCGGGCGGCCCGTCTCATGGTGCGCCTCGAGGCGGCGCCGGGCGGACTTCGAGGCCGTGCAGCACCAGGTCGATGTGGGCGTGCAGCGTGGCAGCCGGGTCGACCTGCAGGTTGCTGACCGGACAGCCGCCGAACGAGTGCTGATGAATCAGCAGGAAGATGATGGGAGCCATCAGCGCGTGGGCCACTTCACGTGGCGGCACGTGGCGGAATTCGCCCCGCTCGACGCCGCGCTCGAGGGTCTTCGTGAACAGGAGTTCCGCCGGCACGATGACCTCGTCGGCGTAGAACTGCGCGAGTTCAGGGAAGTTGCGCACTTCCGCCATCACCACCTTGTGGATGCCGCCGGCCTTGGAGTGGCCGACGCGCTCCCACCAGATGGTCAGCAGCATCGCCAGCAGGTCCGAGGTGGGGCCTTCGTACGCGGCCAGGCGCTCGAAGCCTTCGCTGATCAGGTTGGCCAGGTTCTGCCGCACCACGGCCTTGAAGAGTTCTTCCTTGCTCGGGTAGTAGAGGTAGAGCGTGCCCTTGGAGACGCCGGCACGCTGGGCCACCTCTTCGGAGCGCGTCGCCGCGAACCCCTTGTCGACGAACAGATCCAGCGCGGCGTCCAGCAGTTCCTGCGGGCGAGTCTCCTTGCGGCGCTGACGGGGCGGCGCGGCGGTGCGATCTGAAGTTCCCATGATCTCTAATGACTGACTGGTCAGTAATGTAGTCCTGCGAGGTACCGAGGTCAATCCGAGCCCGGCGGTCGGCGAAGCCTGCCGATGCTGCGTTCAAGCTCGATGACCACCCCGACCCTGCTTCGCCGCGCCTTTGTCGGCGCCTTGCCCACCCTGTGGCTCGCCGGCTGCGCGGTGCTCGACGGACCCCAGTCGTTCACCGTGACGGCGCAGGACCTGGAGGCCCTGCTCGAGAAGCGCTTCCCGCTCGACCGCCGCATGCTCGAAGTGCTCGACGTGACCGTGTCCACGCCGCGTTTGCGCCTGCTGCCCGATCGCAACCGGCTGGCCACCGAACTCGAGGTTTCGACCCGAGACCGCCTGTTCGGCACTTCGTGGCGTGGCCGCCTGGCCCTCGACGCCGCACTTCGCTGGGAAGCCGCCGACTCGACGTTGCGACTGCAGGGCGTGCGGGTCCACGAGTTCAGTTTCGACGGCGCCGAGGCCTTCGCCCGCCGCGACCAGGCCGAGCGCCTGGCGGCCTTGCTGGCCGAACGCGTGCTGGAGGACTTCACCGTCTACCGACCTTCGCCTGAACGACTGGCCCGGTTGCAGCGCTTCGGCGTGACGCCGGGAGGTGTGAGTGTCACGCGCTCCGGGGTACAGATCACGTTCGCGCCGGCCTCGCGCTGAGCACCGCCGGCCAGGCCGGAGGCCGCCGGTATGATCCGCCGCTCCTCGATTGCCAGGACGCTGAGTGGACCCGTTGTTGTTGCTGAAGGCCGCCGTGATGGGGGTGGTCGAGGGCCTGACCGAGTTCCTGCCCATCTCGTCCACCGGCCACTTGATCCTGACCGCATCGCTGCTGAATTTCACGGGCGAGAAGGTCAAGGTCTTCGAGATCGCGATCCAGACCGGCGCCATGTTTGCAGTGATCTGGGAGTACCGCGAGCGACTGGCCCGAACGGTAGCCGGCCTCGGTTCGGACCCCCAGGCCAGGCGTTTTGCCATCAACCTGCTGGTGGCCTTCATCCCCGCCGTGGTGCTGGGCCTGGCGTTCAACAAGACCATCAAGGCGCACCTGTTTCATCCGGTGCCGGTGGCGCTGGCCTTCGTGGTCGGCGGGCTGATCATCCTGTGGGTCGAACGCGGCCGCCGCAAGCCGACCGGCCGTGCGCGGGTCGAGACCGTCGACGACATGACCACGTCCGACGCACTCAAGGTCGGGCTGATCCAATGCCTGGCACTGGTGCCAGGCACCAGCCGCTCGGGCGCCACGATCATCGGCGGCATGGTCTTCGGGCTGTCGCGCCGGGTGGCCACCGAGTTCAGCTTCTACCTGGGCATCCCGACGCTGATGGGGGCAGGGGTCTACTCGGTGTGGAAGGAGCGCGCAGCGTTGTCACTTTCCGACTGGCCGATGTTCGCCGTCGGTCTGGTGGTGGCCTTCTTTGCGGCGTTGCTGTGCATCCGATGGCTGATCCGCTATGTCTCGACGCACGACTTCGTGCCTTTCGCGTGGTACCGCATCGTCTTTGGCGGCCTGGTGCTGCTGACGGCCTGGACCGGACTGGTCAGCTGGAGCGCCTGAAGACCAGGTCGCGCACGCCGTGGCCCAGCCGCAGGCCACGGGCTTCGAACTTGGTCAGCGGCCGGTAGTCCGGTTTCGGGGCGTAGCCCGGCGCGGTGTTGACCAACAACGGTTCGACGGACAGCACCTCGAGCATCTGCTCGGCATAGGGCTCCCAGTCGGTGGCGCAATGCAGCAAGCCACCGGGCATCAGCCGGCTGGCCAGCAGCGCCACCAAGGGCGGCTGGATCAGTCGGCGCTTGTGATGCCGCTTCTTGTGCCAGGGGTCTGGAAAGAACACGTGCACCGCGGCCAGCGAGTCGGGGGCGATCATCGACCGCAGCACTTCCACCGCGTCGTGGCGCACGATGCGCAGGTTGTTCAGTTCGCGCTCGCCGATGCGCTTGAGCAAGGCCCCGATGCCGGCCTCGTGGACCTCGCATCCGATGAAGTCGGTGTCCTGACGGGCCGCCGCGATCTCGGCCGTGGCATCGCCCATGCCGAATCCGATCTCCAGCACGCAGGGCGCCGAGCGACCGAACACCGCCGCCGGGTCCAGGGGATGATTCTGGAAGGGCAGGACGAAGAGCGGCCCCAGCTCGGCCAGCGCACGTTCCTGGCCAGAACCCATGCGGCCACCACGCAGCACATAGCTGCGCACCGGGCGTGCGTGCACCGTCGAGGGGATGTCGGGGTGGGGCTTGTCGGTCATGCTGGAGGCAACTTGAGTCCGGCCATCCCAGCGACTAGGGGGTGAGAACCCGCCTGATCGGGGTGTGCCGCGGCTCGCTGAATGCCGATATTCGAAAGATGAGGAATTCTGCCCGAGGCCTGGCCACTGTCTCCCGCCGCACTGCGCTGGCAGGCCTTGCGGCGTGCTCGGTGCCGGCGCGCCCGGCCCCGGCAAAGGCCAGCGTCGAGCCGATGCCTGCAGCCGTGCTGGCGGCGATGCAGCACAGCGGACTGCCGCTGACCAGCTTCGGCCTCTTCGTGCGCCCCGTCGACCACCCGCTGCCGGTGATCTCGCTCCACGCCGAACAGCCCTACGTGCTGGCGTCGACGACCAAGCTGGTGACCTCGCTGGCCGCACTGGACATCCTGGGGCCGCGCTACCGATGGCGCACGCATGCCTTTGCGACTGGCGAGATCGACGGTGGACGCCTGCTCGGTGACCTGCTGATCGTCGGCGGCGGCGACCCCCGGCTGTCGACGGCCGACCTGCGGCAGTGGATGCAGCGCATGCGTGCGCAGGGCCTGAACGAGGTGCTCGGCGACATCGTGCTCGATCGCTCGGCATACCACCTGCAGGAGGACGACCACGCCAGCACGCCCGAGCCTGCACCGGACCGTCCCCACCACGTGCGGCCCGATGCCCTGACGCTCGACGAAGGGGTGCTGCACGTCAATGTTCAGCCGGCCCGCAGTCTGGTGGCCGACGTGCAGTCGGTGCCGTTGCTGGCTGGCGTGAGATTGGTCAACAAGGTGTCGATGGGTGGCGGCTGCAGCGCCCACGCCCGCTGGACCGAGGACAACGGCCAGGCGCAGCTGTGGGTCGAAGGCAGCTGGGCCTCGGGTTGCGGGCAGCGACAGCTGTCGCTGGTGCCGCCGCTCGACGCCCGGGTCTTCGGCCGGGCCGTGGCCGGACTGTGGCGCGACGTGGGCGGGAGGCTGCTCGGCCGCGTGCGGGAAGGCAACCTGAAGTCGGTGCAACGAGATGGTGCACGCCTGCCGCTGTACCGTCCCGACGGCGAAGCGATGTTCCCCTGGTCCACCCATCTTTCGCAGCCCCTGCCGGAGGTCGTTCGCGACATCAACAAGACCAGCAACAACCTCGCGGCGCGGCACCTGATGCTGTCCCTGTCGCGGGGCTTCCCGATGAGACCGGCCACGCTGGCTGGTGCGCAGGAGAGCGTTCGAGGCTGGCTGCTGCGGCAGGGCCTGGTCTCCGGGGACATCGAGGTCGACAATGGCTCCGGGCTGTCACGCGCCGAGCGGGGTCGGCCGAGGGCCTTGGTGCAGCTGCTGTGCAATGCCTGGAGTTCGCGCGAGGCTCGCAGCTTTCTCGACTCGTTGCCGGTGGCTGGAGTCGATGGCACGTTGGCACACCGCATGGACCGCGGCTTTGCCACCGGGCAGGCCTTTCTCAAGACCGGCACGCTGCTCGACACCCGGGCGCTGGCCGGCTACGTGCGCGGCCGCACCGGCCGCATCTACGCGGTGGCGGCCGTGGTCAATCACCCTGACGCCGCCGCCGGCCGACCGGCGCTCGACGCGACGATCGAGTGGCTGGCGCAACGGGGATGACCTGACGGTGTAGCCTGCGGGCCCGATGTCCCGCGATCGCAGGTGGCCAAAGAGGCGGGCAGGAGCGATAGAATCGGGCTGCGCTGCGGGTGTAGTTCAATGGTAGAACGGCAGCTTCCCAAGCTTCATACGAGGGTTCGATTCCCTTCACCCGCTCCACTCGCCGGCCGCCCCGGCTCGCTGCGAGGCTTGTCGCACGCTGGCTAGCGCAACCCCTCGTAGTCCTGCCTGTTCTCGCTTTGTATGATCGTCCGGCGATGCCGCGCGACGACCTCATCGAGCCCTAGGCCGACACCATGTCCGACCCTTTCCAGGTGTTGTGCGTCGCCAGTGAACCGCCGGATCTCTGGGGTTCTCCCTACGGCCCCTTCGTCGTCCAGCACTGCGCGTCGCTGGCCGAGGCGGCAGCCCAGTTGCGCGCCCAGTCCCACGATGCCGTGCTGCTGTACCTGGGCCGCGGCGCCGAGGTCGAAGGTTTGCCGAACTGGCCCTCGCTGTCCCATGCCGTGCTCGACTCGGCGGTCGTGGTGGTCTCGACCGAGCCCGATGTGGCGATGGCCTTGCGACTGATGCACCTTGGTGTGCAGGATCTGCTGCCGCCGGCCGACGGCAATGCCGTCGGTCGCGCGTTGCGATTGGCCATCGAGCGCAAGCGGCTCGAGAAGGCGGCGCGCAAGGCCTACGCCACCGACCTCGCCACCGGCTTGCCGAACCACGCGCAACTGCTCGAGCACATGACGCATCTGGTGGCATTGCGGGCTCGCGAACCGGCACCGATGGCGCTGATCGTGCTGCGCATCGAAGGCCTGGCGTCGATCTCGGCCTCGTTGGGCGCCGAGGCCGCCAACGTGCTGCGTCGCAAGGTGGCAGTGCGTCTGCGCTCGGGCCTGCGAGCGAGCGACGTGGTTGCATCGATCGGCGCCGACACCTTTGCGGTGCTGCTGGCGTGGATCGATTCGCCGCAGGACGGCGAGCGCGTGGCCGGCAAGCTGGCCCATTCTCTGGCGCAGCCCTTCAGCGTGACCGGGCGTGAGCGTTCGGTGGCGGTGAGCGCCGGCCTGGCCTCGTTCCCCGAGCATGGCGATCACGCCGACGCCTTGCTGCGCCGCGCGCTGGGCCAGGCGGCGTCAGTGGCCACGGTGGGTCGCGCGGGCCTGGCCCATGCGGTCGACCGCGGGCCGACAGCGGCCGCCAACGACGACGACCTGGGCGGCTGAGCCCGGGCCCCGCCTCAGGCCATCAACTGCCGCGGCGGCGCCACCACACCAGCGCGGCAGCGATCAGGGCTGCGGCCAGTGCGGGCATGAGCCAGTCGGTCGACTCCGCATCCTCGCCGAGCGTCCCGGCGACAGGCGCCGAAGCGGCTGCCGACGGCGCATTGGCGTAGGGGTTGAAGGCCACGCTCCCTTCGCTGCCAGGGCGCGACGCGCTCGCTTCTGCGGGTGCCACCGGCGCTGACCCTGCGCGCCAGGCCACCTGCGCGGGTGCCTTGAGCATCTGTGTGGCCACCCACGGGCGCGAGTCGCCGTTGTCGGCCGAGGCCAGCCAGCCCCAGCGGTCCTGGCGCAGTTCGAGCACCGGTTGCCCGACCCAGGCCTCGGGGACCGGCTGGCGCCCCACCAGCATCGGGTCGGTGCCGGCGCCAGGCGTCCAGCGGTGCAGTTCCAGGTGGTTGCCGACCTCGCCTTGGCCAATGACGCCGATCAGCACATCGGCCCCGGCCGCTGCCAGCGCCACGCCTTCGCTGCCCTGATCGCGCTGCAGCGACAACTGACCATTGACCCCGAAGCTGGTGTCGATCTGGCCGTTGGGCAGCAGACGCCAGAGCACGGCCCGCGTTCCGCGGTTCTGGCTGCTGCCGATCATCAACAGCTTGCCGTCGGCCTGGGGCAGCAGGTCCTCCGCGGCGAGGTCGTTGGCCAGTCCGTTCACCTGGGCCCGGCCACCGAGCGCCCAGCGGGAATCGGGTGCGCCGCGTGCCTCGAAGCGCAGCACCACCGGGACGCGCGCCGTGTTGGCGGCGATCGTGAAGCCGAAGACGTAGATGTTGCCCTGGGCATCGACACGCAGACCGGTGGGGCTGGCCGATTCGTTGCCCAGGTTCAAGGGCAGGCTGCCGCCCTGGCCGAAGTTTCTGTCCTGGCCTCCGCCGGGGTGGCGGCGCTCCAGTCGGTAGGGAGTCTGCTGGCCGACGGGGTCCTCGATGATGGCCAGTTCCATGCCATTGGGCAGCTTGGACGTCCAGTCGCCGGCCATCGCACCAAGCGATGCAGCGAGCAACAGCGCGGCCGTGGCGGCCCCGGCGATGCGGCGCAGGCTCACTTCTGGATGTCCCCCAGGCACAGGTACTTGATCTCGACGTAGTCGTCGATGCCCTGGCGGGCGCCCTCGCGGCCCAGGCCGGACTGCTTGACGCCGCCGAAGGGCACTTCAGCGGTGGAGATCAGTCCGGTGTTGATGCCGACCATGCCGTACTCCAGCGCTTCGCCGACGCGGAAGATGCGACCGATGTCGCGGCTGTAGAAGTAGCTTGCGAGGCCAAACTCGGTGGCATTGGCCAGTGCGATGGCCTCGGCCTCGGTCTTGAAGCGGAACACCGGTGCCACCGGGCCGAAGGTCTCCTCACGCGAGCAGATCATCTCGGGCGTCACGTCGGCCAGCACGGTCGGCGTGTAGAAGCGCTCGCCGATGCGGCCACCGCCGACGACCACCCGCGCGCCTTTGGCCAGCGCATCGGCGACATGGCTCTCGACCTTGGCGAGAGCCTGGTCGTCGATCAGCGGGCCTTGCTGGATGCCGGCCTCGAAGCCGTTGCCGACCTTGATGCCGGCGGCCTTGGCGGCCAGCTTCTCGACGAAGGCGTCGTAGACGCCTTCCTGAACGTACAGACGGTTGGCGCAGACGCAGGTCTGGCCAGCATTGCGGTACTTGCTGACCATCGCCCCTTCGACGGCGCTGTCGATGTCGGCATCGTCGAAGACGATGAAGGGCGCATTGCCGCCGAGTTCGAGGCTGATCTTCTTGATCGTCGGCGCGCATTGCCGCGCCAGGATGCGGCCGACCTCGGTCGACCCGGTGAACGACAGGTGGCGCACGACATCGCTGGCGCACAGCACCTGGCCGATCTCGATCGAGTGCGCAGCGTCGGCGGTGAGGATGTTCAGCACGCCGGCCGGCATGCCGGCGCGCTGTGCCAGTTCAGCCACCGCCAGCGCCGACAGCGGCGTCTGTTCGGCCGGCTTGATGATCACCGGGCAGCCGGCGGCGAGCGCCGGCGCCACCTTGCGCGTGATCATCGCGATCGGGAAGTTCCACGGCGTGATCGCTGCGCACACGCCCACCGGCTGCTTGATGACGATGAATCGCTTGTTGTTGTCGGTGCTCGGAATCGTCTCGCCGTAGATCCGCCGCCCCTCTTCGGCGAACCACTCGAGGAAGCTCGCGCCGTAGCCGACCTCGCCCTTGGCCTCGGCCAGCGGCTTGCCCTGCTCGGCGGTCATGATGCGCGCCAGGTCGTCGGCATGCTGGTGCAGCAGCGAGAACCACTTCATCAGGATCGTGTGGCGCTCCTTGGCGGTCTTCGCTCGCCAGGCCGGCCAGGCCTTGTCGGCGGCGGCGATCGCGGTCTCCGCGGCGGCCGCGCCGAGGTTCGCGACGTCGGCCAATTTCAGGCCGGTGGCCGGGTCGGTGACGTCGAAACGGCTGTCGCCGGCGACCCACTCCCCGCCGATCAGCGCGTCGGTCTTGAGCAGGCTCGGGTCGGTGAGCATCGAGAGGGGGGAAGTCTTCGTGTCCATGAGGATCTCCAGGCAGGGATTTCAGCGAGGACGCCAGGTCTGGCCCCGGCGCACCTCGTCACCATGTTCGTCCAGCCGCGGCGGCGCTTGCGTGGCCACCGGGCGCTGGCCGTCGAAGCGCATCGGTGTGGCCACCATCGGCATCTCGCCGGCGCTGATCTGCATGCCTCGCGAGCGCACCTGCGGGTGGCTGAACACCTCCGGCAGGGCCAGGATCGGCGCGCAGGGCACGGCGTTGGGCTCGAGCAGCGCTGTCCACTCGGCGGTGCTGCGCTGCTGCAGCCAGGGGCTCATCGTGGCGATCAGTTCGTCCCGGTGCGCGATGCGGGTGTCGTTGCTCAGGTAGCGCGGGTCGCGCGCCACGTCCTCGTGGCCGGCCAGTTGGCAGAAGCGCGTGAACTGCCCGTCGTTGCCGATCGCCAGCACGATGTGGCCGTCGCGCGTGGCGAACACCTGGTAGGGCACGACGTTGACATGCGCGTTGCCCATGCGCTTGGGGGTCTTGCCGCCGACCAGGTAGTTGCTCGCCTGGTTGGCCAGCATCGCCACCTGGGTGTCCAGCAGCGCGGCATCGATGTGCCGGCCGCGGCCGGTGCGGCCGCGTTCGACCAGCGCGGCCAGGATCGCCGTGGTGGCGTAGACCCCGGTGAACAGGTCGGCGACGGCCACGCCCACCTTCTGCGGTTGGCTGCCCGGCGTGCCGTCCTTCTCGCCCGTGACGCTCATCAGCCCGCCGGTGGCCTGGATCGCGAAGTCGTAGCCGGCGTTGGGGGCGTAAGGCCCGTCCTGGCCGAAGCCGGTGATCGAGCAGTACACCAGGCCAGGGTTGATGGCCTGCAGGCTCTTCACGTCCAGGCCGTACTTGGCGAGCTGGCCGACCTTGTAGTTCTCGAGCAGCACGTCGGCCTCTGCAGCCAGTTGACGCACCAGGGCCGCGCCTTCGGCGGTGGCGATGTCCACCGCCACCGAACGCTTGCCGCGGTTGCAGCTGAGGTAGTAGGCCGACATGCGCTCGGCGGGGTCGCCGAACCAGGGCGGGCCCCAGGCCCGCGTGTCGTCGCCCGGCCCGGGCCGTTCGACCTTGATGACGTCGGCGCCGTAGTCGGCCAGCAGCTGGCCCGACCACGGCCCGGCCAGCACGCGCGACAGGTCGAGGACACGCACGCCCTCCAGGGGCTTCGGCGATGTCATTGGAAGGCTTGGATGCCCGTGATCGCGCGGCCGAGGATCAGCGCGTGGATGTCGTGCGTGCCTTCGTAGGTGTTCACCACCTCCAGGTTCACCACGTGCCGGATCACGCCGTACTCGTCGCTGATGCCGTTGCCGCCGAGCATGTCGCGCGCCACGCGGGCGATGTCCAGTGCCTTGCCGCAGCTGTTGCGCTTCATGATGCTGGTGGCCTCGACCGACGCCGTGCCGGCGTCCTTCATGCGTCCGAGCTGCAGGCAGCCTTGCAGGCCGAGGCTGATCTCGGTCAGCATGTCGGCCAGCTTCTTCTGCACCAGCTGGTTGGCGGCCAGCGGGCGGCCGAACTGCTGGCGGTCGAGCACGTACTGGCGGGCGCGGTGGAAGCAGTCCTCGGCGGCGCCGAGCGCACCCCAGGCGATGCCGTAGCGCGCGCTGTTCAGGCAGGTGAAGGGGCCCTTCAGGCCACGCACCTCGGGGAAGGCGTTCTCCTCGGGGCAGAACACGCCGTCCATCACGATCTCGCCGGTGATGCTGGCGCGCAGGCCGACCTTGCTGTGGATCGCCGGCGCGCTCAGCCCTTTCCAGCCCTTCTCGAGGATGAAACCGCGGATCTGGCCACCGTCGTCCTTGGCCCAGACCACGAAGACATCGGCCACCGGGCTGTTGGTGATCCACATCTTCGAGCCGCTCAAGGAGTAGCCGCCGTCGACCTTCTTCGCCCGGGTGACCATGCCGCCGGGGTCGGAGCCGTGGTTGGGTTCGGTCAGGCCGAAGCAGCCGATCCACTCGCCGCGCGCCAGCTTCGGCAGGTACTTCTGCTTCTGTGCTTCGCTGCCGAACTCGCTGATCGGCACCATCACCAGCGACGACTGCACGCTCATCATCGAGCGGTAGCCGGAGTCGATGCGCTCGACCTCGCGCGCCACCAGGCCGTAGCAGACGTAGTTCAGCCCGGCGCCGCCATAGGCCTCGGGGATGGTCGCGCCGAGCAGGCCCAGTTCCCCCATCTCGCGGAAGATGGCCAGGTCGGTCCTCTCGTGACGGAAGGCCTCCAGCACGCGCGGCGCCAGGCGTTCCTGGCAATAGGCATGAGCGGCGTCGCGCACGGCGCGCTCGTCGTCGGTGATCTGGGCGTCGAGCAGGAGCGGGTCGTCCCAGACGAATTTGGCGTGGCTGGCCATGGTGCGGTCCTTGGGCTGGAAGGGGAGGGCGTGGGTGCCAACCTCGCACGATAACAACATCGGGCCCCCCGGTAGAATTGCCGGCTCCCTGCCGACCGGGCGTTGCCACATTTGCACGCCCCCCAACCCCGCGCGCCATGAAAGCTTCCGAGATCCGTTCCACGTTCCTGAAGTTCTTCGAATCGAAGGGCCACCAGGTCGTCGCCTCCAGCCCGGTGGTGCCCGGCGACGACCCGACGCTGCTGTTCACCAACGCCGGGATGAACCAGTTCAAGGACGTGTTCCTGGGCTTCGACAAGCGGCCTTATTCGCGCGCCGCCACCAGCCAGAAGTGCATCCGTGCCGGCGGCAAGCACAACGACCTGGAGAACGTGGGCTACACCGCGCGCCACCACACGTTCTTCGAAATGCTGGGCAACTTCTCGTTCGGCGACTACTTCAAGCACGACGCGATCCAGTACGCCTGGGAACTGCTGACCGTGCACTTCAAGCTCCCCAAGGACAAGCTCTGGGCCACCGTCTACGCCGAGGACGACGAGGCCTACGACATCTGGCTGAAGGTCATCGGCCTGCCGGCCGAGCGCATCGTGCGCATCGGCGACAACAAGGGCGCTCGCTACGCCAGCGACAACTTCTGGATGATGGGCGACACGGGCCCCTGCGGCCCCTGCTCGGAGATCTTCTACGACCATGGTCCCGAGGTCGCCGGCGGCCCGCCGGGCAGCCCCGAGCAGGACGGCGACCGCTACATCGAGATCTGGAACAACGTCTTCATGCAGTTCAATCGCACCGAAGACGGTGTGATGCATCCGCTGCCCAAGCCCAGCGTCGACACCGGCATGGGCCTGGAGCGA
>Ga0075163_10004148_pt1 | contig 19436 bp, 11 predicted proteins | sample JI1023141ADNA_FD_71478 | JGI IMG/M metagenome (GOLD analysis project Ga0075163, IMG submission 71478) | Wastewater effluent complex algal communities from Wisconsin, to seasonally profile nutrient transformation and Carbon sequestration -... | ecosystem: Engineered > WWTP > Effluent > Algae...
CGCCCGGGCCACCGAACGCCGACCCTCGGGCCTCAAGAGCCCGGAAAGACTCGACTTTTCGGACGCCACCCAGCGGCCACGCAGCGGGACGAGCCGCCCCCAGCGCCTCGCCGGCCGCCTCCTGGCCCTGGGCGCCCTCGGGCTCCCGCTCGCCGGCTGCCCCGACACCGACACCCCGGCGCTGGCCCCCCGCGCGGCCACCCGGGTCTGCACCACCGAAGAGCTCTTTCAGTTTCGCACCTCGGGCTCGGGTGAGGTCCGCACCGACCTCTGGGTGGCCTTCGTGGACGTGGGCCAGGGCGACTCCACCTGGATTCGCACCCCCGGCACCATCGGCGTGGACGCCAAGGACATCCTGGTGGACGCGGGCGACTGCTTGCTGACCCGCCCGTTTGCGGGCGACGTGGGTGAGTGCGGCATTGTCTACACCGGCCCCTCCGAGGGGCAGGTGGATGGCGTCCAGGCCCTCATCGACTTCATGGCCTCCAACGGCCTACCGAAGGGCGGCCGCATCGACACGCTGGTGGTCACCCACCCCGACAAGGACCACTACGGCGGCAGCTGGCGCGTCATGCAGGAGTACGTCGTAGACGCCGTGGTGGACCCGGGCGTGGACACCGACCAGGTCACCTACCAGGCCCTCCGCCGGGCCGTGCGCGCGGAAGGGGCCGAGGATCTCCGCCCTGCGCTGGCCACTGGCCTGGATGGCGGTGGCGAGCGCCGGACGCGCCTTTGGGGCCTCGATGTGGAGGCGACGCTGCTCTCAGCCGACGCCGCCGCGGCCACCGACAACAACGCCTCCGTCGTGATTGCCCTTGATTATCGGGGCGTTCGACTGATCCTGACCGGCGATGCCGAGGCCCCGCTCGACGCAGCGCTGGTGGCCGAGTGGGGCGATGCCCTGCGCGCCCAGGTGCTCAAGGCCGGGCACCACGGCGGCATGAACACCAACACCAATACGCTCCTCGACGCCGTCTTCCCCCCCAGGAACCAGAGCGCCGATCGCTATGTGGTGGTCTCCTCCGGGCGCCGCGACAACCTGCCCGCCGCCGACACCCTGGAGCGCCTGCTCGCCCATGTGGGCACGTTTGGGCTCTACCGCACCGATCGCGGCGACGCCAACAAGACGCGCCAAGAGGCCCCGGGCGACGACCACATCCTCATGCGCGTCACCCCCGATGGCGTCCTGACGATGTGTTATGCCTTCCCGGACGACCTCTAACCAGCGGGTCGAGGTCGCCGAAGTCCGCTCACTGCCATGAGATCAAGCCCATGACCGCACTGCGACCCGAGGCGCCCACCTCCAACAGCGCCTTTCGCCAGGTCCCCCGCACGGGGGTCATCTTTGTCATGACCGAGGCGCAGAAGCGCGGCTACCGACCCGGTGATCCCCAGTGGACCAACCTGGGCCAGGGCCAGCCCGAGGCGGGTGATCTGCCCGGTGCGCCCGCGCGGGTCAGCCACATCGACGTCGCCGAGGACGACCTCGAGTACGCCCCCGTCCAGGGCATCCTGCAGCTGCGCGAGGCGGTGGCCGACCACTACAATCGCCTGTACCGGCGCGGCATGCCGTCGCAGTACACCGCGGAAAACGTGTGCATTTCCTCCGGGGGCCGCGCCGCATTGACCCGCGCCGCAGCTGCCCTGGGTGAGATCAACCTGGGCCACTTCCTGCCCGACTACACCGCCTACGAGGAGCTGCTGGGCGTCTTCCGCCTCTTCTCGCCCATCCCGATCCTGCTGGATCCCTTCCGTGGCTACGACTTCTCGATCCGCGAGCTGGAGCGCGAAGTCACCGGCCGTGGCCTCTCCGCCGTGCTGCTGTCCAACCCCTGCAACCCCACCGGCAAGGTGATCGCGGGCGACGAGATGGCGGCGTGGGTGTCCCTGGCCCGCCGCCTCGACTGCACCCTCCTGCTGGACGAGTTCTACAGCCACTACGTGTGGAACGAGAGCCTGCTCGGCGGCACCCCCAACGCCAGTGCCGCCGCCTACGTCGAGGACGTGGATCGCGATCCGGTGGTGATGTTCGACGGCCTCACCAAGAACTGGCGCTACCCCGGGTGGCGCGTGGCCTGGACCGTGGGCCCCCGCGACGTGATCGAGGCCCTGTCCAGCGCCGGCAGCTTCCTGGATGGGGGCGGCAGCCGGCCCCTCCAGCGGGCGGCCATCAACTTCCTGACGGCCGAGCACGTGCAAGCCGAGACCCGCGCGCTGCGCCGCGCCTTCCGCCAGAAGCGCGACCTCATGCTGCGCCGCCTCATGGCGATGGGGGTGCACGTGGACCGCGAGCCCGAGGGCACCTTCTATGTCTGGGGCGATCTGCGCCACCTGCCGCCCGGCCTCAACACCGGCATGGACTTCTTCCGCGCCGCCCTCGACCGGCAGGTCATCTGCGTGCCGGGCGACTTCTTTGACGTCAACCCGGGCCACCGCCGCGCCGACAAGCACGGCCGCTTCTCCAGCTACGTGCGCTTCAGCTTCGGCCCCACCAAGGAGACGCTGGAAGCCGGCCTGACGCGGTTGGAGCAGCTCGTCAGCACCACCGGCTAGCGCCGTCACGTACACGGTAACCAGGGGGGAAATCATGAAGTGTTTCGGGTGGTTGGCCCTTCTTGCCCTCTGGGCCTGTGATGAGGGTGGTGGCCACGCCACCCGCGACGCGGCGGTGGACGCCGCACCTGTCCCACTGGATCGGTCCCCGCGCGACGCAGCCCCCGACTCCTTGCGTGACCCCGAGGCCGATGCCCTCGTTGATGCTGGCCCGGACGCCGCCGCGCCGCACGAGCCCGACGCCGCCCTGCCGCCCCCCTGCGTCGCCACGCCGCCGCCCGAGGCCCTCGAACCGGCAGGCGCCAACCCGGGTGGCCCCTGGCTCATCGCGGGCGGCCGCCGCATCACCCCAGCCGGCCCCAACACCGTCGTGCCGGGCTTTCCCACCGAGGCCCTCATCCACCCCGACCGCGGCGTGGTCTACCTCACCAGCACCAGCAACGACGATCGCCGCTTGCTGGTGCTCGACCTGAATACCCAAGAACTTCGCCAGGATGTGGACCGCGACGAGGCCTTCTTCGGCCTCGCGCTCTCCGCCGACGGCAGCACGCTCTACGCCTCCGCCGGCAGCGCGGGCCGGGTGGATCGCTACGCGGTGCAGGCCGATGGCACGTTGATGCTCGACGGCGCCTTCGAGACCGGCGGCTACCCCGCGGGCCTCGCCCTGGACGCCGACGGCCGCCACCTCTGGGTGGGCCTCTTCGACGCCGCCGTGGTGGTGGAGCTGGACACGGCCACCGGCGAGGAGACCCGCCGCTTCGCCACCGGCGCCAACGCCTGGGACCTGCTCTACCTGGCCAACCGCCAGGAGCTCTATGTCTCCTCGTTGCAGGGCGACGGCCTCTCGGTCATCGACCTGGCCGCTGGCGCCCTGGCCGCCGAGATCCCCGTGCCCACCTCCCCTGCGGGTCTCGTGGCCTCCCCCGATGGGCGGCGCGTCTGGGTGGCCGTCTCGGGCGCCGATCTGGTGGCCGCGCTCGACCCCGCCACCCGCACCGTGAGCTCCCTGGGCCGTGTCGCCGGCGACACCCTGGTGGACGACCAGGGCCAGCCCCTCCCCCACTCCAACGTCAACGCCCTGGCCTACGACCCCGCCCGCAACCGCCTCTACGCCAGCCGCGGCGCCGACAACGCCGTCTCCGTGCTGGACGCCGACACCCTCGAGCTGCTGGGCGCCCTCCCCGCCTCCTGGTACCCCACCGACGTGGCCCTCCTGGGCGACCTGTTGGTGGTGGCCGAGGGCAAGGGCGGCGGCGCCGGCCCCAGCAACGGCGAAGGCGCCAAGAACGTGATGAAGGGCAGCGCCACCTTCGTGGACCTGGCCGCCCTGGATCTGGAGGCCGCCACCGCCACCGTGGCCGCCAACTACCTGCGCCCCCGCACGGTCTTCCCCTTCGAGTGCGACGGCAGCTTCCCCATTCCCACCCGGCCCGGCCAGCGCTCACCCATCGAGCACGTGATCTTAATCGTCAAAGAAAACAAGACGTTCGACTGCGTCTTCGCCGATCTGGACGACCCACGGGCCCACCGCGATCCCAGCCTGCTGCGCTTCGGCGAGGACATCACGCCCAACGCCCACGCCCTCGCCCGCATGTTCTCGCTCTCCGACAACTTCTATACCGAGGTGGAGAACAGCGACACCGGCCACCTGCTGCTGACCGGCGGCCACCTCACCGAGTTTGTGGAGCACACCTGGGTGGAGCAGGCGCGCAGCGGGGGCTTCCAGGGCTACCAGCTCACCGCACCCGCCGTGCCCAAAATCGGTAACTTTTTCACGCACTTGATGGAGCACGGCATCTCGCTGCGCATCTATGGCGAGATCGTCGGCATGTTCACCGAGGCCGCCGGCGGGCGCGGCAAGCCCTCCCAGTTCAGCGACGCCGCCTACCCGGGCGGGCCCTTCTACAACACCAGCGTTTTTGACGAGAACAAGGCCCGCTACGTGGTGGGGCGCATCCAGGCCGGCGAGCTGGCCCAGTTCACCTACCTGCTCTTCCCCAACGACCACACCGAGGGCACCCGCGCCGGCGTGCCCACCCCCGAGAGCATGGTGGCCGACAACGACTTCGCGCTGGGCCTGGTGGTGGACGCGCTCTCCCACTCGCCGTTTTGGGCCCACAGCGTGATCATCGTGCTGCAGGACGACCCCCAGGGCTGCGAAGACCACGTGGACGCCCACCGCTCGCCGCTGCTGGTCATCGGCCCCCACGCCCGCCACGGCCACCTCTCCAACGTCCACAGCTCGTTCTTCTCGGTCTTTGCCACCATCGAGGCCATCCTGGGCGTGCCCCCGATGGGCCGCCCCGACGCCGCCGCGGCGCCGCTCTACGACATGTTTGCGCTGCCCCGCGACCTGACGCCCTACACCGCCCTGCCCCGCCGGGTGCCGGTGGCCTACAACCCGGAGGACGCGCCGGGCGGCCAGAAGTCGGCCCGCATGAACTTCCACGGCCCCGACCGCAACCCCGAGCTCTACCCCCTGCTCGACGCCTACCGCCTCTGGAAGATGGGTCGCATCACCCGGGCCGAGGCCGACGCCCGCATCGAGCGCGTCCACGTCGATCCCGCCCGCTGGGCCTTGTTGGAGGAAGAGGCGGAGGAGGAGAGCGAAGCCTTCGACGAAGCCTGGGCCGACTTCCAGGCCGCCCGCCGCGCCCAGGGCCTGCCCCCGGCCCCCGTGCCCGAGCGCGCCCAGCCCCGCTGACGGGCGCCAAGATCTTCAGTTAATTCAGAGACTTATCCAGCGGTCCATCAAACCGTCGGCGCTGCCGATCGCTGTAGACCCGCGCACCCACCAGCACCGTCACCAGCCCCAGCCCCAGGGCCAGCGCCAGCCCGGGCACCATGCCGGCGATGCGCCCCTGGGCCATGAACAGCTCGGCGTCGTCCAGCGCCGCCCGGCGCTCACCCACGTCCAGCACGCCCCACTCCACCGGTGGCCCCTCGCGGAAGGCCGCCCGCAGCCGGCTCAGCTCGCCTTCGGCCACCGCCGAGGTCGCGCGCCAGCCCGCGAAGGCCGCCGCCCCCGCGAGCCCCATCGCCAGAATCCACAGTCGCCCAGAGGACGTGCGCTTGAGCAGGATGCGCCAGACCAGCGCGGGGGGCAGGACGGCCGCGATCACCCCAGAGAGGATCAGCACAGCGCGCTCAGGGCCCGAAGTTGCTGCGGGCCACACCGTAGGAGGCGCGGCGGCCAAAGCCCAGGTCACCCAGGCCAAAGTCGTCGAAGTCGAAGCGCCGATCCACGATGACGGGCACCACCGTGAGGCTCATGCCCCCCGGATCGAGCCCCACATCGTCGGGCAGCACCGGCAGCACATACTGGGTCACCGGGCCGGGCGTGATGAAGGTCCACAACGGCTGCCCCCGGCTCGACGACAGCGAGATCACGTTGGCATCCGCCGGCTCGGTGGGCCCATCGGCCCCGGGGTAGAGCTCCCATGAAATCAGCCGCCACGCCCCCAGGCTGCCCCCATCCTCGGGGCTGGTAATGTGCGGCGTGCCCACAAAGGGCCCAATCACCACGCCATCGAGCAGATCGCGGTCCCACTCGAAGGAGGTGGTGTAGGGCAGCCAATCCCCGGTGGGCTGGCGCGCGTTGCTCACCCAGTAGAGGCCCATATCGGGCTCCCAATCGGTCATGTCGGGCAGGTGCTGCACCAGGAGCTGCGCCGACGGCCCCTCGGTCCCGGCATCCAGCGCCCACCAGCCCTCGGCCCCGAAGTCGATGTAGGGCACCGCATCGTAGAGCGACGGCGCCCCGGGCACCCCGCCGGACGGGTTGTCCAGCGTCACGGGCACATCCAGGTTCATCGGCCGGTTCACCGCCACCGCGATGTCCTGCACCGAATCCCCTGGGCTGACGCTGATGTAGCGCTGGTAGCCCATGGCGAGCGGCACGATCTGATCGCGCATCCCCCAGTAGGTGATGTCCCCCGCTTCGTAGTCATCCAGCGCCTGCGACGGGATGTAGCCCGCCGTCACCACGACGGCGATCTGCCCGGGACGACAGAAGATTTCGAACGGCCCATCCTCAAACAGGATGCCGTTGGGCTCCGCCCAGGGCAGGCTCGAGCGGTTGAACATCGAGCTGTGGGTCGTCTCCACAAAAGCGGCCAGCACCAACCCGGCCTCCAGCGGCTTCTCCAGCTGGTCGATGCCCGTCACCGTGCCCGACACCCGCGACGGCGGGATGGGATCCCGCGGCGGCGGCGGCGGCCCCACCGCGATCTCGTGGGGGATGATGTAGACGGTCAGGTTCTCCGCCGTCACCCGCTCCACCGTGAACGCCTCATAGGCCTGCTTGCTCACCGTGACGCTGACCGGGCTCGAGAGCGCCCGATCCGACACCACCGCCTGGCCCGCCTCGTTGGTAAACGCCACCCAGCGCTCGCCCTCCTCCAGCCCCAACGCCATCACCCGCGCATCGGGTACCGGATCGCCGGTGGCCCCGTCGTACACGGTCACGTTCACCGACCAGCTCAGCGGATCGCCCCAAATCCCCCCAAAGCGGCTGGAGGGATCGAAGTACTCGTAGGCCTCGGGCAAGAACGAGATGTCGTCGGGCGTGCGCGCCAGCAGGTTCACGACCCCCTCGCGCATCCGCGGCGTGCGGGCGTAGGCCAGCTCGGTGCCCACCACCTGCTCCACCACCAGCGGCGTGCCATCGAAGGAGAGCTGCATGGCCGGCGAGAACCCCCGCCCCCGCAGCTCCACCAACGTGCCGCCGCTGCGCGAGCCATGGGGCGGCCGCACGTCGAAGACCTCCACCGCCGGGTAAAACGTCAATGCATCCGGCAGGTTGACGCGGTCGGCCCCCTCGTCCACCTGCACATCCGCCAGCCCCGGATCGTGCAGCGGTGACAAGCAATCGAGCACCTGAGCTCGCACTCGCGTGCAGGGCACCCGCTGGCCATCCACCCGCACCTCGGTGTCGTCCGTGAAGCCGTTGCCGCCCACCTGGAAGGGGTGGCCGCCGGTGTCTGGCAGGCGCGTCGGCACCACCCCCAACACCTCGAAGGGCCCATCGGTGTCCGACACATAGAGAAACGCCCGCTCCGCCTGCCACTGCCCGTTGGTGTTCACCACCTCCAGATCCACCAGCCCCGGCACATGGGGCGGCGTGCGGATGGTCAGGCGCTGACCGCCCAGCGAGCTGCTCAACACCCGGGCCTCGGCACCGCCGAGCCGCACCGTGGAGTCATCCAGCAACCCGCCGCCGTCGATGCGCACCGTGTCGCCACCCGCCGCCGAGCCGTAGTGGGGATTGACGTCATCCACCACCAGCTCCTCGGTGTAGGTGAAGGCCCGCAGCAGCCGCGCCTCGCCATTCACATTGCGCACCCGCACATCCACCGTGCCGGCCGCATGGGCGGGCACCACCGCCACGATGCGCTCAATGTTGGTGAACTCCGTCACCCGGGCCACCACATCACCAAACCGCACCTCCGAGGGATCCACCAGGCCCTGCCCGCTGAGGACCACCTCCACACCGCCGCGCACCGTGTCGGTGGCGGGCTCGATGGCCTCCAGGCTCACCTGTCGGAAGTACGTGAAACCATTCTCCAAAATGGCGGGCTCTACGGCACGACCGGGCCACAGCACCACCACCGGCACCGTGCCCACCTGCTCGCCCGCGGGCACCGTACAGCGCAGGTGGTTCTCGCTCTCCAGTTCCAGGTCCGTGCACTCGCGCTCGCCGATCTCCACCCGCACCCCATTGCGGAAGTCACGCCCGATCACCCGCACACGAATGCCACCCGCCAGCTCACTCCGGCTGGGGATCAGCGAGTTCAGCCGCGGCCCCAGCGGATCGGCATCCGCCTCCTCGGGCCCCAAATCCACAATGCTCAATGGGCTCATGTCGGGTCTGAGCTGGGGACCCCCATCGGTCACCATCCGACCCGTGTCGGGCGTCTGCGAGGTGGGCTCGCACGCCACCAGTCCACACGCGAAGAAGCCGGCCAAAAGGTGGAGTGAGCGATTCATCATGGCTGTCCTGGTCCTGAGCGAGCGTTCATCCGTGCACGTCTGCCACTGTACTAGCAAGGATCGCTCCGCGATCGAGCGATCGACCCCGACCGCCCTGCCTGTACGTCGCCGACGACGATGCGTCACCGATCCCAGCAGACGTTTTGGGCCCCATCGGGGTCGCGTACCCCCCCCGCGACCGCGCCGACCCCGCGGATTCCCATGGCCCGGTGCTGGATTCTCAAGGCCGCGGTCCCAGTGGGCTGGGCCCAACCCGAGGTCGGCTCAGTGGCCCGCCTTCTTCTTCATGACCGCCTTGGGCGCCTTCTCCCCCTTCGCCGCCCCGAGCGCCCGCACCCGGGCCAGCGTCGGTACCGCCAGCGGGCGATTCGCCGCCAGCCAGCTCGCCAGCGCATCGATGTCCACCGCGCCCGTCACCCGGTCCGTGCCCTCCGCCAGCACCTTCAGCCCGTCCCCGCCATCGGCGAGGAAGCTGTTCACGGTGATGCGGTAGGTCTTCGCCGCCTCAATGGGCCGCCCATCCAGCCGCATCGACGCCGGATCCACCCGGTCCCCCATGGGCCGCCGGGCATCGTAGGCATAGGTAAAGCCTTGGGAAATCGACAACACCGTCGACTTCGCCGGGTTCCACTGCCCCTCCAGCAGGCTCTCCAGCTGCGCCCCGGTCACCGTCATCGTCACCAGCAGGTTGTTGAAAGGTTGCACCGTGAAGGCCTCCCCGTAGGTGACCTCGCCGGGCCCCTCCCCGCCCGAGACCTGCCCCACCAACAGGTCAGCGCGCACCCCGCCCGGGTTCATGAAGGCGATCACCGCCCCCTCCCCGCGTGTTGCTGCCAGCTGTGCATCGGCGATCACATCCCCCATCGCCGACTCCCCGGCGGCATTGGTCACCTTGGACACATCGCCCGCGATCACGCCCACCACGCGGTTGGCCAGCGGCGCCGCGAGCTGGTCATAGCGCGCGATCAGCGCCTCCTCGGCGGGATCGGGCGGCACATCCCGCGTCACGATCACATTGTTGGCCTGCTTGCTCACGATCTTGCCGCTGAGCTCATCCACCCGCAGATCGATGTCGGTGACGATGCGCCCCGAGGCCGCGCCGCTGGTCACAATCTTGTTTGCGATCACGCAGTTGTAGGCCGTGTGGGTGTGCCCCGTCACCAGCACATCCACCGCGGGATCCAGCCGCTCCGCGATCTCCACGATGGGCCCCGAGATGCCCGGGCACTCGTTGTAGAGCCCCGTCGGGTGCCCGCCCTCGTGCAACAGCACCACAAACGCGCCCACCCCGTCGGCCTGAAGCTGCTTCACCAGCGCATTGACGGTGTCCGCCTCATCCAGGAAGTGCAGCCCTGCGACCCCGGCCTTGGAGGCCACCCCGGGGGTGTTCTCCAGCGTCAACCCGATGAACGCGATGCGGGCCTGCCCAAACCGCCGCACCGTATGGGTGGGCAGCAGCGGCGCCCCGGTGGCCTCGGAGATGATGTTGGCCCCCAGGTACTGAAACTGCGCCCCGGCAAACCCATCGCCGTCCTGGCAGCCATCGGTGGGGTGACACCCACCCTTCTGCAGGCGCAGCAGCTCCGCCGACCCCTCATCCAGCTCGTGGTTGCCCGCCGCCGCGATCTGCAGCCCCGCCAGGTTCATCGCCTCGATGCTGGGCTCATCGTGGAACAGCGCCGACAACAGCGGCGTGGCCCCCACCAGATCCCCCGCCGCCACCACCACCGTGTTGGCCTGCGTCGCCTTCAGCTTCGCCAGGTGCGTGGCCAGATAGGCCACCCCGCCCGCCTCCACCGAGGGCGCCTTGCCCGGCTCCGCCCCCGGCTCCGCGGCGGGCACCGGCCCGGTTTGGATGCGCCCCGAAGACCCCGAAGGCGGCTGCAGCGCCCCATGAAAGTCATTAAAAGCAAGCACTTGCACGTCCACCGTGCCGCACCCGAAGCCCGTCTCTGCCGCCGTGGCCACCAGGCGCTCCAGCACGACGGGCCCCACGTGAGGCACCGCATCCAGCGCCGCCAGCGAGTCGAACCCCGCCTGCGCACTGCGGGCGGCCACCAGCCCCGCCACCACCTGGGCATCCAGCCCCACCTTGTCCCGCAGCACCCCCTCCGGCGCCGTGCCCGCCAGCTTCAGCGCCCCGCAGGTGGCCCCGGCCTCGGGCGCCGCCCCAAAGACCGCCTCCGCCTCATCCATCAGGCCGGCCTGAGGCCCCTCCGCCACCGGGGTCGAGCCACAGCCCCCCAGCGCCAGCACCCCCGCCACTCGCCACCCCGCGCGCTTGCTCATCGGGCCTCCTCGGTCAGCATCGCGCTGGTTTCGTAGCAGACGCCGACATGAACCTCAACGGGGCGGCCCGCTCCACCGGTAGGAGATTGCGCCCGGGGCACCGACCACCGCAAAATTCTGCGGACTTCCCCGGTGGTTCGCGCGATCTCGCCGAGCTGGACAACTCCAGGAGACTCGATGGCGACCTTCCGTCAACGGCGCGTGGTCGAACCGCGGCGCCTCAGCCCCGCCGAGCGCGAGCACCTCATCGACGCGCTCTTCGCGGTCCATTGCGATGTGTTCGACGGTGTCGACCGGGCCAGCTTTGCCCGCTACGTGGTCGACTCCCCGGCCGAGGCCACCTGGATCGAAGTGCTCATGGGTGACGGCGAACAGATTGTCGGCTACTTCGCCCTGCACCGGTTCGACCGCACCCTCGACGGCCGCACCGTGGCCGTGTTTCGGGCCGAAGCGGGCATCCGGCGCACCCACCGCGGCGGGGGCTCACTTGGTGCGCTGATGTTGCGCACCCTCCTCCCGTACCGCCTTGCGCACCCGCTGCAGGCGGTCCACTACCTCGGCTGCCTGGTCCACCCTTCCAGCTACACCACCTTTGAGGCCATCGCCCGCACGCTCTATCCGCACCGGCGCGGCGCGCCGCCACCCGAGATTCAACGCATGATGGAGGCGCTGGGCGACGCGTTTGGCCTCGCGGTGGTCCAGCCCGACGCGCCGCTGGTGCGCCGAGTCGGTTGGATCACACGGGACACCGAGGTCGAGCAGGCCTACTGGCGTAAGTGTATGCGTCCGGCCGCCCGCTTCTTCCTCGAGCACAACCCCGGCTACGTGCGGGGCGATGGGCTGCTGACGCTGGTGCCCATCAGCCTGCCCAACCTGATGGTCGGCCTCTATCGCTTCCTGCGACGCAAGCTGGCGCGCCGCTGGGGCCGTATTCGGGCCGCCCTGCAGCCCATCCTGCCCACGCTTCGATCGCTGTCACCCCGGCAGCTCGATGAGATGTTGAGTGGAGTGGAGATCCTCCGTGGCCTCGACGCCCCTGCCCGCCAGCGCATCGCCGAGAGCGCCCATCAGACCGTCGTCCCCCCGGGCCGCTACCTCTTTCGGCGGGGCGACCGCGGCGACGCCATGCACCTCATCGCCGACGGCGCGGCCTACGTTGTCATCGAAGCGGAAGGCGACCGCCCCGAGATCGTCTTGGAGGAGCTCCAGTGCGGCGACATCCTGGGCGAAATGGCGCTGCTCAGTGGGGAACCGCGCACCGCCTCCGTACGCGCCGCCTCCTCCCTGAGCCTGGTCACGGTGGACAAGGCCACCTTCGACCGCATCTTGCAGGCCCAACCCACCCTCGCGGCCGTCGCCTGGGCCGCCTTCGCTCGCCGTCGCCTGGAGACCTACCTCAGCCACCAGCTCCACTTCGGCCACCTCCGCCATGCCGACCGCGAAGCCTGGGCCAACCAGGGCGAGCTCACCACACTCGGACCGGATGCCGGCCCGCACCTCACCACCACCCCCTGGACCTTCGTCGCCCAGGGCGCCATCGAGCTGGCCTGCGCCGGCGCCTGGCTCTCCACCGATGCTCCGGTCCTCATCCGTGGCTCGGCCCGGCTCAAGGCCACCGCCGCCGGCGCCCGGATCCTCCAGCTCCCGCCACCGCCCGCGGAGCCCGAGGCATGGCCCATCGAGGTCGACTGAACTCGCCCACCGAAACAGGCACCCGCAGACACCCAAAATGACTCATGATTTTCGGCACCCGGCGTGCCGCGAACAGCCCACTCAGGGCGCTTCCCAGAGCTCCGCCAGGGGCAGCTCCAGCCCCTCAAACGACGCCGGTGCAAAGACCTCATCGCCGCCGTTGGCCTGGGCGATGGCATACAGATCACCCTGCAAGACCAGCCGCTCGATGATGCGCACCTCGGGATCCACGATCCAATACTCGGGCACGCCGATGCGGGCATAGCTCTCGCGCTTGAGCACCCGGTCGTGGCGCCCCGAGCCCGGCGAGATGACCTCGACGGCCAGATCGGGGTGGCCGTGCTCCAGCCCCTGCCGCTGCCCGCGGGCCGGGTTGTCCGCCAGGTAGAGCTGCACATCGGGCAGGAAAGCGCGCCGCGCGTTGATCCGCACCCGGTAGCCCGAGGCCAGCACGCGGCCCTTGTGAGGACGGGCCCACAGCGTCAGGAAGAAGATGATGCGGGCGACGATGTGTTCGTGCAGATCGGTGGGCACTTCCAGCTCCAGCAGGTCGCCGTCCAGCAGCTCACGGCGATCGTCATCGGGCAGGCCCAGGAAGTCTTCCCAGGTCACATCCGGCGCCAGCAGGGGTGCAGGTTCACTCATGGCCCGATTGTCGGCCGCCGCCGAGCGAGAATCAAGGCCACCATCCGTCCGCGCTGGGCGCAGGGCACCCCGGCCAGAACCACGTGTCAACCGCATGTTCCGGCTCCGGACCCACCATGACCTGACGGGGCGCGTGGAGGTGGTGCTGACCATCGCCCCCGACGGCTCGGTGGGCGAGGTCACAACGGAGGGTTCCACCCTGGCCAACCCGGCGATGGAGGCCTGCCTGGTGGGCAAAGTCCGGACCTGGCAGCTCCCACATCCACCGACGAACAAGGCGGTGAAGATCAGATATCCGCTGGTCTTCAACCGCGTCTACTTCGAAACCGGGAGTTGGTGTCCGGGCCGCAGGCCCGCTATGGACCGCCGGCATCGCCCGGCCGCCGCGCGGGGCTTGTGGTGACCATCGCAAAAGGCAGAGCTCTGCTCGGGCCTTCCAGGCTTTGTCCCTCGAGGGCGACTTACGCCTCCCCAGTGGGGAGGCCCCTCGAAGAGGGGAAGCCGGAGGCCCCCTTCATTGCGCGATGTGTAGGTGTAGAACCGGTTTGCGACCCTCGGGATGCCGGCGGGGCCGATGGGGCCCGATTGCCCCCACTGGCCCGGCGGTCTACTGTGCGGCATGCGCCGTACCCTGCTGCTGTTGTCGCTGTCCCTCGCCGCGTGTGACGCCGCGCCCGCGGATACACCGACCGATGCCCTGCCCCCACTGGACCAGGCTGCCGATGCGGGCCCGGATGCCGAGGTGACGTATCACCGCGATATCGCTCCACTTCTTGAGGGGTATTGCCTGCGCTGCCATGCGGGCGACGGCGGCGCAGCGCACCACTTCGCCTTTGATGACTATCGAGCCGTGCGCGCCCACGCGGCGCTCATCGCCCACGTCACCGCCGAGCGGAGCATGCCGCCCTTCCTGGCGGCACCCGCGGTGCGGCCCCTCAGCTATGACGCGAGCTTGAGCCCCGAGCAGATCGCCCTGATCCGGCGCTGGGTGGACCTGGGGGCGCCCGAGGGGGATCCCGCCCAGGCGGGTCCACCCATCGAGGTGCCGCTGGGTCGGCTGTCGCGGGTGGATCACACCCTGGCGATGCCCGAGCCCTTTACCCCCACCTTCGGGGAAGACATCTACCGCTGTTTTGTGATCCCGTGGGATGGGGCGACGGCTTACATCACCGGGCTCAATGTGCGGCCCGGCAACCTGAGCGTCACCCACCACGCGGTGATCTACCTGGTGGATGCGCCCTATGCCGATCGGGTGGATCAGGCCGCTGGGGCCGACGGCCAGCCGGGCTACGACTGCTTCGGTGGGGCGACCCCACCGGAGACGGAGGCGTTTCCCACCAAGATCGTGGCGGGCTGGGCCCCGGGTGAAGAGGGGCATGACTTCCCCACAGGCACCGGGGTGCGCATCGATGCGGGGGCCCGCATTGTGTTGCAGATGCACTACAGCACGCTGGCGATGGGTGCCCAGCCCGATCAGTCGGCGGTGGAGCTGCGCCTGGATGCCGCGGTGGAGAAAAACGCCGGCAACCTGCCCTGGCTCAACCCGGAGTGGCTGGGGGATGCCGAGGCCATGCGCATTCCCGCCGGGGACAACCACGTCGTCCATGAGTACTCGGCCCGGCCGATCGACTCGCCCCTGCTGGGGGACTTCTTGCCGGGGGTTGATCCCACCCAGGGGCTTGATCTGCATTCGGTTTTGCCACACCTGCACACGCTGGGCACCCGCATCGACCTGGATGTGGAGCGGGCGGATGGCACCATCGAGCCGCTGGTGCACATTCCCCGGTGGGACTTCAACTGGCAGGCCTACTATACCTTTGCCGAGCCCGTGCGCCTGGGGCCGGAGGATCGCATCCGCATGCACTGCGAGTGGGACAACTCCGTGGAGCACCAACCCGTCATCGATGGGGTGCCCCGGCGGCCGCGCGATGTCTCGTGGGGTGAGAGCACATACGATGAGATGTGTGCCGCGGCCTTCTATGTCACTGGCGTGGCGCAGGGCTCGGCAGCGTGTGCCGATGTGGGCAGTGTCTCGGCCCCGGCGGGCCGCTTCGCGCTGACCTTCGACGCCACGGAAGCCGTGCGGACGAGCGCTCGGCTGGATGGTCCCCTCAGCGGGGTGGCCGAGGTCGCGGTCTATCGCGCCGAGGATGTCATCTTGACGGGCCCTCTGGCCGGTCGGGAGCCGGTGGCTGGCCTCAGCCTGGAGCTGGATCTGACGGCCGGGCCCGCCGGGCCCTTTGTCTTGGACACCGAGCTACCGGCCGGTGACTACCAGGTGCTGGGCTTCATGGACAACGACGGCAACGCGGCGGGCGGCGGCCCCGACCAGAACGACCCGGTCATCATTCCCGGCACCCGCTACACCCTGGAGTGCGCCGAGCAGCCCATCACGGCGCGGTTCTCGCTGTTGCTGCCCTGACGGGGTCGTCCGATGGTGCCTGCCGTCTCCCCTGCCCGCTATCCCCGCCGCGCCGGCCACCGGGTCACGCCGTGGATCGATGGCATGCCCTTCTACCAGCGCCTCCAGGCGGCGGCCGAGCAGGCCACCACGCGCTTCTGGGGGGTCATCTCCTTTGTGCAGCCCGACTTCTGCCTGCCCGATGGCACGCTCTTTTGGCACCTGATGGCGCGCTGCGCGGCCCGGGGTGTGGATGTGCGGCTGCTGTTCTGGCGCAACCCCCAGTTCTCGATGAAAGGCCATATCTTTCAAGGGGATGCAGCGGATCGCGCGCTGCTGAGCGCCCAGTGCCCCGCGGTCCGCGCGCGCTGGGATGCCTCGCCGGATGCCGCCCACTGCCACCACCAGAAGGCGTGGTTGGTGGACGAGGTGGGCTTTGTGGGCGGCATGGTGTTAAGCACCAGCACCCTCGCCACGCCCGATCATGCCCAGGGCAAGCACGATGTGTTCGCCGAGGTGACCGGCCCCGCGGTGGCCGATGTGGCGGCCAACTTCATCGAGCGGTGGAACCACGCTGGCGATCCGTGGCCGAGCGGGGCGCGCGCGGACGACCTGCCCGCCCACTTCCCGATCCCCGCCCCCGCCGGTCGGAGCCGGGTGCAGCTCACCCGCACGGTGCGCCCGGGCTTATATGGCGGTGCCGCAGGTGAGGGCGACATCCACACGCAGTACCGGCTCGCCTTCGCCGCCGCCCGGCACACGATCTACATCGAGAACCAACATCCAGGTGAGATTGGGCTGCTCACACGGCTCGCCGAGGCCCTCGAGCGCGGGGTGCGGGTGGTGTTTGTGGTGCCCGGCGAGCCCATGGCGGCCATCCGGCAGGCGCGCACCACCGGGGCCCGGCGCTACCGCGAGACGTTTGACCGCCTGGCGGCCCTGGCCGAGCACCCGCGCTTCACGCTGGCCGCGCTCGCCACCCACGGCCACGAGATCTACACCCACGCCAAGCTCTGCATCGTGGATGGGCAATGGACCACCATCGGCTCGGCCAACCTCGTCGATCTGAGCCTTTGCCACGACCACACCGAGCTCAACCTGGCGGCCTGGGACCGCGGATTGGCCACCCAACTGTTGGGTGATCTCTTCGCCGAGCACACCGGTGAGGCACCGCCCCGTGGAGATCGGGCGCGGCTGCGGCGCCTGCAGGTGTGCGCCCGCGCCAACACCCAGCGCCGTGCACGGGGGCTGCCCCAGCAGGGCCACCTCTACGCCCTCGATCCGCGCAGCTACGCGCTCGATCGCTGACGCCACGGCCGCGGCCACCTCGGCTCGGTGGAGATGGGGTTGCTCCCAACGCGCCGGGTCGCCAAACTGCGCCGCCATGAAGCCTGTTTTTGACCCGAAGTCCGCGCTGGCCCTCAAGCCGGTGGTCCCCGAGAAGACCCGCCGCCACCTGGAGTGGGGGCGCATCCTGGAGCGCCTCGCCTGGCATTGCCGCGGGCCGGTGGCGGCCGATCGCGCGCTGGGGCTCGAGTTTGCGGCCGATCCCGCCGAGCTCGACCTGCGGCTGGCGCGGGTGGATGAGGCGCGGTCGCTGATCGATGCCCACAAGGCGCCGCCCATCTCGGGGGTGCCCGACATCCTCGCGTCGGCGGCGCGGGCGAGCCGCGGGGGGCTACTGGAGGCCGAGGAGCTCATCGGCGTCGGCCACCACCTCGATGTGGCCGCACGGTGTCGCCGGTTCTTCGAGCAGCTCATGGCGGGGGCGCCCCACCTCAAGGAGGTGGCGGAGGGGTTGGCACAAGCGCCTGATCTCGCTCGGGAAATCCTGGGGGCCTTCGATGAGTCGGGCGGGCTGGCCGACCACGCAAGCGGGGAGCTGGGGCACCTGCGCGGCCGCGTGGCGGGGCTGCACACGCAGCTCAAAGAGAGCATCCAGCACCTGGTGAAGGCGCCCGAGTTCAGCGAGCTGCTGCAGGACGACTTCTATACGATCCGCGAGGACCGCTACGTCCTGCCCATCAAGGCGGGGCATAAGGGCCATGTGCCCGGCATCGTGCACGGCTGGTCCCAGAGCGGGGCGACGGTTTTTATCGAGCCGGAGGCGGTGTTGCAGGCCAACAACCGCCTGCTGATGGCCCAGGCCGAGGTGGATCGCGAGATTCGGCGCATCCTGCAGCAGCTCTCCGACCGGGTGGGTCGGCTGTACGAGCCGCTCAAGCGCTCCCAGGACGCGCTGGCGACGCTGGATCTGGCGCTGGCGGCCGGCAGCCTGTCGGAGGAGCTGGACGCCAGCACCCCGGTGATCAACGACGAGGGGGTGCTGCACCTCAAGACCGCGCGCCACCCGCTGCTGGTGCTGTCGGGCATCAACGTGGTGCCCAACCCGGTGGTGCTGGCGGCCGGGCAGCGCGGGCTGGTCATCACGGGGCCCAACACGGGCGGCAAGACGGTGGCGCTCAAGACCGCCGGGTTGTGCGCCCTAATGGCCATGGCGGGCCTGCACATTCCGGCGGGGCCGGGCTCCCAGGTGCCGCGCACACCCGGCGTCTTCACCGACATCGGCGACGAGCAGAGCCTGGCGGAGAGCAAGTCCACCTTCTCCGGCCACATCGCGAATCTCAAAGCGATTTTTGCCGCCATCCGGCCCGGCAGCCTGGTGCTGCTGGACGAGATCGTGGTGGGCACCGACCCGGTGCAGGGGGCCGCGCTGGCCCAGGCCATCCTGGAGCGGCTGGCCGATCTGGGCACGTTTGTGGTGGTCACCACCCACTACGAGAGCCTCAAGGCGCTGCCCCTGCAGGACGACCGCTTCCGCAACGGCGCGGTGGGCTTTGATGCCGAGCGGCGGGTGCCCACCTACCGGCTGGAGCTCGACGTGCCCGGCTCCAGCTCGGCGCTGAGCACCGCGCGGCGCCTGGGCCTCGACCCCGCCATCGTGGATCGCGCCACCGAGCTGACCGGCCCCGAGGCACGCCGGCTCGACACGCTGATTCAGCAGTTGGAGGCGGAGACGGCCGCCCTGCACGCGGCGCGCACGGGCCTGGAGGCCGAGCGGCGTGAGCTGACCATCCTGCTGGCGAGTGTGAACGAGAAGGAAGAGCGGCTGCGCGTGCGGCTGCGCGAGGGGGTGGCGCGGGAGCGGGATCAGGCGCTGCGCTCGGCCAAGGCGGCCCGGGAGGAGCTCGACAAGCTGCGGCGCCACCTGCTCGATCCCGCGCGGCGGCGGGATGCCACGTGGATCGAGAGCCAGCGCAGCCGGGTGGGCGATCTGGTGGAGAAGCTGGTGACCGAGAGTCGGGCGGCCGAGGAGTCGGTGGCCGGTCCGGTGCTGGATCCTGCCGGTCTGCGGGTGGGCCAGAAGGTCTATGTGCTGTCGCTCAACGCCGAGGCGGAGCTGGTGAGCCTGCCCGACGACAAGGGGCGCTGCCAGGTGCGGTTGGGGCTGCTGACCGCCCATGTCTTGGCCACCGATTTGCGGGCCCGGCGCGAGGCGGCGGTGGCAGCGGCGGCCAAGAAGGCGGCCGCGCGGGCGGCGGTGGAGGTGCCGCGGGAGCGTCCGGCATCGGCCAGTGAGCCAGTGACCTGGGAGACGGCGCCCCCGCAAACCCCTGATAACACAGTGGATGTGCGCGGCATGCGCGGGGACGAGGCCCTGGAGGAGGTGGAGCGCTTCCTCGATGCCCAGGTGGAGCGCGAGATGGGCGTGGCCTACGTCATCCACGGCCACGGCACCGGCGCCTTGAAGCGGGAGATCCGCGAGTGGCTCGGCCATACGCGCTATGCCCGCGATTGGCGCCGCGGCGAGCGCACCGAGGGCGGGGATGGGGTGACGGCGGTGCTGCTGCGGTAGGCCGCCCCA
>Ga0075163_10004149_pt1 | contig 19434 bp, 13 predicted proteins | sample JI1023141ADNA_FD_71478 | JGI IMG/M metagenome (GOLD analysis project Ga0075163, IMG submission 71478) | Wastewater effluent complex algal communities from Wisconsin, to seasonally profile nutrient transformation and Carbon sequestration -... | ecosystem: Engineered > WWTP > Effluent > Algae...
CGGCGACCGTGGCCTTGACGGCCTCCTCGTCGCGGATGTCGCAGACGTGCCAGGTCGCGGCTCCGCCGTCCTCGGCGATCTCCGCGGCCGTGGCCTTGAGCTTGTCGGCCTTGCGACCGACCAGCACGACGTGGGCCCCGAGCGCGGCGAGCTCGTGCGCCGTGCAGCGACCGATGCCGCTGCCGCCCCCGGTGACGACCACGCTCTTCCCGGCGAACAGGTCCTTGCGAAATACAGAATGATAGGTGTTCATGGATGTGCATCTTACGCGCCCGGCGCGGTCAGTACAGCAAGAACCGCACGATTGGTCTGCGGAACCGAGCTTTGCTCAGCGACGCACCCCGCGAACTCAGTGAGAATCTCTCATGCACAGTGAAGGGCCGGCCGAGCGGGATGTAACGTGTGCGCTCTCGCGGCCGATTCCTGGCTTCGGCTTGCGAGTGGCACCGGATGTGCAGAGGCCGGGCAGGAGCGCCTCTCAGGATGAATTCGAAGCCACTTCCGGGCCTGCCGGTGAGCGCGAAGCCGCGATACTCGCTTGCGCTGGACCACACGACGCGGCAGATCCAGAGCCGGGACCGAACCCACCTTCACATCGAGACATGGGCGCCCGTCGGGCGGCCTCGATTCGTCGTTTGCTTGTCTCACGGCGCCGCCGAGCACACTGGCCGTTATGCCCGGGTCGCCGGCTGGTTCGGCGAGCGCGGCGGCCTGACCTTCGGCCATGACCACCGCGGCCAGGGCCTCTCCGGCGGACCACGAGGCCACGTCGAGTCGTTCTCGGTGTACGCCGACGACCTCGACACCGTGCTGCGCGCGCAGATCCACGCCGCGCCTGCCGAGTCCCGCCCGGACCGGATCCCATGGTTCTTGTTCGGGCACAGCATGGGCGGGCTGATCGCACTGACTTACCTGCTCGACCGTGCCGGCCGCCATCCCTTCGCCGGTGCGATGCTCTCGGCGCCGCTGCTCGGCCTGACGATGAAGGTTCCGCCGCTCAAGCTCAAGGTCGGCCGGATCGCGGCCCGCCTGCTGCCGCGCCTGACCTTGCCGACCGGGTTACCGGCGATCGCGATCTCCCGCGACCCCGGCGAGGTCGCGCGCTACAAGGCCGATCGCCGCCGGGTCGACAAGGTCTCGGCGCGCTGGTTCGCGGCGATGAACGAGGCGATCGCGCGGGTCTCGGGCGAGGCCAGCCGGCTGCATCTGCCGATGCTCTGGTACGTCGGCACCGGCGACCTGCTCGCCGATCCGCTGGCGACCGACTCGCTGTTCGGCCGCATGGTCGACCCCGGCTCGCGCGGCCAGTCGCTTCGTCGCTTCGAGGGCTACTACCACGAGCTCCACAATGAGCCCGAGTTGCTGCGCCAGCCGGTCAAAGAGATGCTGCTCGGCTGGGTAGACCAGCGCATCCACGAGCTCGCCAGCAAGTGAACCGCCGCACAGCCGCGCTGCCCTCGCCCAGTGCGCCGAGCTCGTGTGGCAGCCCCGCATCTCGTGACTCAATCGCCGAACCGGCGATTGGTGTACGCGTTGGCGGTGCCCGCGGGGGTTCATCTTCATCCGCCCATGAATTTGTCGAGCCGTCGCTTCAGCCGCGCGCGGCCGCCCGACCACGCGCCCGACACCGCGTCTCGCACCCTGAAGAGGTGGTAGACCTTGCCGGCTCGATCCATGAGGAGGGCCCCATTCTTCCAGAACGACTCGGCGCACGCGAGGACGGCCGGTGAACACGCGGGATCCGACCTGCAACTGGCCAGGCACCCGACGATCTGGTCGGCCAGAATTTGGTACCGGCGGTTCATCGCCTGGACGGCCTCATCGAGCGAGATGGCCGTGGGCGACAGGTCCATATACTGCAACAGGACGTTCTCGCGGCTCTCGATGTCCTTCCAGACCTTCGCCATGTCCGTCTTCAAGCGCAGGGCGCGGTCGATGGCCGTGAAGAGATCCTTGTACTGCGGGACCTCGTCCGAGGCATGCACGATCTGAACGCAGCCGCGGAGGAAAAAAGACGCGCCATTTGAGATGGAGACATGGTCGAGATAGTCCTCGAAGGTAAACGCACCGTCCAGGGCGCCCCTGCGCCTCGCCTCCCAGTGCATCGACCGGACGACGTCGTCGATGGCCTCGCGTGCGCGAGCTCCGTATCTGGCCTTGTAGTCGCCGAGCCGTGCCGACAGGATGGACTGCGCTGTCTCCAGGTCCAACTCGGGCGGCAGCGCCTCGATAATCTCGTCCAGGAAGCCCATCAGTGTCGCTCGCTCGAGGAGCTCGCGCTGGGCAGCCTCCTGGACCTCGGCCCCCACGTGCCCGGCCATCGACGCCGTGGCGGCGGAGGCGAGGGCGACGACACCGACCACGTTGAATACCGTCTTTCTACCGGTGACGTCGTCGACCGCTCCTGACATCCGGCGGATCGCACGATGCCCCCGGAGCGCGTGGACCAGGAGCGAGGACATCGTGGGGCCGGTCGTGATGGTTTTCGTCATGGTGTGTACCCGGTCGACGGCTCTGACGCACGCCGCTAGCCGAAGATGGGCAGGATCTCGCCGGGGAGCTTGAACTTTTGCGCGGGGGCGCCCTCGCTGATACCGGCGACCTCGCGCAGGGCGAGGTGGATGTGGCTGGCGGTGAGTACGACGCCGTCGGGGTCGCCGAGCTCGAGGATATCGAGGGTGTCGGGGTCGACGGGCAGCGGCAGCTGGTCGGCCTCATCGGTGCCGCCGATCAGGCGACCGCCGCCGATCATCGCCGGATCGCCGCCGAGGAACATCGCGCTGCCGACCGGCCAGTGGTCCTTGCCGTGGACCGGGTTCGGGCCGTTATAGCCCTTGCCGCGGCCGAAGTCGGAGCCGACCATGATCAGCGTCTTTTCGTAGATGCCGGCGGCGGTCGCCTGCTCGACCACGTAGTCGATGCCGCGCAGCAGCTTGGCGAGCTGGCGGACCTGGACCGTGTCGTGGTTGGCGTGGGTGTCGAAGCCGCTGAGCTCGAGGTTGACGCCGACCGCGAGCCCGGCCTTGAAGGCCGCGATGGCGAGCTGGGTCTGCTGCATCATGCGCTGCAGGTCGAAGAGCTCGGCGGGCAGCGTGACGAGGGTGTCGGGCAGCAAGACGTCCGACAGGGCGTCGATATTGCTGCGCGCGGTGTACAGCTGGCCGGCGGAGGCCGCGATGCGCGGCAGGTGCTGGGCGTCCTCGAAGTCGGCGAGGCGGGCCTGCTGGGCCGCCTGGATGCGGGCGTAGGTCGCGGGCGCGACGTAGCTGAGGTCAGGGTTGGTCGGGAACACGCGGTTGGGCTCGGCGAGCTTGCGAAACGCGTTGACCGAGTTCAGGCGGGTGACGGGGATCAGGCCGCCGGTGCCGTCGTAGCCGCCGGAGCTGATGAAGGTCAGCGGGTGACTCGGGGCCCGGGTCGCGGCGACCAGCGCGGCGAAGTTGGGGTAACCACCGTCGCCGCGCCCCGACCAGGTCGTGGTCACGCCCCGGTCATGGTTGTTGGTCTGCATGTTGAGGCCGTTGATGACGACCAGGTTCGCGGCGTGCTTCGGGAAGAACGTCGCGTTCGGCATCAGGTGCGGCAGCGCCAGCGGGTCGGTGACCAGCTTGGGGTCGATCGTTATGTTGGCATAACGAAGCTCGCCGGCCTTGTCGGCGTCGGGGTCGAGGTCGTAGAGGCGGTTGAAGGGGCCGCCCTTGGGCTTGGGGTCGCACAGGTAGGTCGGGTCCCAGCCGCCGAAGGCGGAGATCATGACGTAGAACGGGCCCTTGTAGGGCGTGAGGGCGGCGCGGGCGCTGCGGGGAGCGGCGACGGCGAGGCCGGTCATAGTTGCGATCCTGAGGAAGCTTCGGCGGTCCATGGTCTGACCTCACTCGTGGAGGAACTTGTAGTCGAGGAGCAGATAGGTGACGACGGCCTGCCACGCGCGAATGACGTAGGTATCATCGGTCGAGATCTGGCGGTCGGCGGGGAGCTCGGCGCTGGTGGTCGGGTCCTTGAGCGCCTGGCAGGGGCCGAGCCCCGCGGTCTCTGTCTGGTCGAGCAGGGCCTGCACGCCGGCCGCGTGGGTGTCGGCGAACAGCTTATAGGAGGCGTCGATCGCGGCGTCGTCGGGCAGGGCGGTCTCGCCGAGGATGCGATCGTGCAGGTACACGAGGTTATTGCGGATCGCGTCCTCGCTGGTGTCGGGCGTATCGGTCGTGTCGACCATCGGGAACAGCAGGCGCTCCTCCGCCGGCCTGGTGAAGTCGAAGGCCGTCGCGGTGCAGGCGACCTCGAGGGCCATGCGGGTGGCGACCGCGGCCATGATCTGGTTGATCTCGCTCAGTCGCCGGGTGACGTCGAAGGAGTCGATGCCGCCGTACAGGAGCTTGTAGTCGCCGAGCAGCAGGTCGACGCCGACGCCGCGCCAGCGGAAGCCGACGATCGCCTCGATCTTGCGATTGAGCAGCTCGGGGGTCGAGAGCCGGCCGGTGCCGACGGCGACCAGCTCGGCCTTGCGGGCGTCGGTCGGCGCGCGGCCCATGTTGATCCCGCGGTAGTAGGGGCTGAGCACCACCTCGCGCACGATCAGCTTGAAGTCGTGATCGGCGGCGACGAACTCGCTGGCGATCGCGCGCAGGGCCTCGTCCTGGAGCGCCCAGGCGGCCTGCAGCGGCTTGAAATCGGGGCTCTTGCTGTCGGTCGGGTAGGGGATCGGCTCCTGTCCGGTCAGCGCGGTGTAGACGGTGTAGACGGTGGCGAGGCTGAAGCGCGGGTCGGCGGCGACGCGCTGCGCGAGCCATTGCAGGCCGGTCTCGAACTCGTCGGCCGGCGTCAGCTCGTTGCCGTAGCCGGGCGGGAACATCTCCGGGTACCAGGTCGGCGGATCGAGCAGGAGCTCCTGGTTGTCCTTGTCGAAGGTCTGAAAGGCGCCGGCGATCGGGTCGATGACTCGGTGGCATTTGGCGCACTCGGAGGCGTCGCGGGTCGGGTTGGCGAAGGGCGAGCCGGCGGCCGGGTCGATCGCCTGACTGGCGAGGGCGAGCACGTCGGTGGCGAGGAACTGGTCGTAGATCTTGCGCGCGCGGTGGCGGTTGCGGTTGGTCGGGGTGGTGGGGAAGCGGTTGAGCCACATCGGCGAGCTCAGCACGCCGGCGTGCGGGAAGCCGAGCTGCTTGCCGTTGCGGGTGACCTTGAGGACACCGGGCTTGAGCTCGGTGGGGTCGGTGGGGTCGTCGAAGGCGATGTCGACGCCGTACAGGAAGGCAGAGTCGGGGGTGAATACGGTGTATGGGGCGAGGAGGATGTCGGTGAAGGGGAGGTTGTTGCGGACGACGTACTGGACGAGGGACAGCGGCTCGCGGCTGACGGCGTACTTGATGCGGGCCTTCTGGTCGGCGGGCATCACGTTGACCTTGTCGAAGTACTTGAGGACGTTCGGCCAGTCCGGCGCGGCCGCGTACAGGGTCGTGACGCCGTCGCGGGTCAGGTAGGCGTCAGTGAAGAGGACGTCGTTGTAGATCTCCGCGAGCCGCTCGTAGAAGGCGTCCTCGCTCATGAAGACGTCGAGCGCGGCCCGCAGCGCCGGCTCACCGCCGTCGGCGACCGCGGCCCGCTCCTCGGCGCTCGGTAGGCGACCCACCAGGTGCAGCGCGGCCTTGCGCAGGGTCTGCTCGGGAGTCAACAGCTCGACGTCGGGGAAGGCCGCGGAGGGCGGCGCGACCGGGCACTCGACCGGGTCCTCGAGCTGGACCAGCAGCTCGACGAGGTCGTCGTAGAGCTCGCCGTCGGGGTCCAGCGCCGCGCCGCCGCCGTGCTCGACGGCGCCCGTCGGCTTGGCCAGCAGCAGCGGGATGCCCTGATACTCGTAGTCCTTGATGCTCCGGATGTTCTCGAGGTTGGCCTCGATGAACCCGGGGTAGACGGCGGTCAGCAGGCGAAACTTGGCGCCCGCTTCGGCCGCGATGCCGGTGGGCTCGTGGCACAGGGCGCAGTTGGTGGCCATCAGCGGCGCCCAGACGCGGTCGGCGAAGAAGTCGCGGGTCGAATAACAGTCGACGGGCTCGCCAGTGGTGTCGTCGCCGGTGCTGCCGGCGCTGGTGGTCGGAGCGGTCGCGGTGGTCGAGGCATCCGGGCCCGTCGTGCCCGTGGCGGCCTCGGTGGCGCCGGCGACGTACATCCCGGTGTCGGAGAAGCAGGCCGTGAGGGGTAACGTGCTCGCCGCCAGCAAGGCGCGAAGCAGGAGCACCGGACAAGACTCGCGGCCGCGTGATTCTGCCCTGGCGTTCGACATGGCTGGAGAAGCTCCGGCTGCAGCTTCTGTGCCAGCGCCGTCCGCCGGCGGGCAGCCATGCAGGCGGATGATTATTCTGGTTCCCGGTGCTCCGGCATGCTCAGTGAGCATAGGGTATGCAACAGGCGCGCGGGCGAGGCCTATCTGTGCGCTCGTGTTGTTGTCGGCTCGTCCGAGGTCGCCAGCAACGCACTCAATACCCACGCACGATCGACGCGCAGGGGGCAATAGAGTGTCTTTGCGATCCAGCTGAGGTCCGCGGGGTTGCGCCCGACATCGTGATTGGCGAGCAACCATTGCCGCGCGCTCCGCAGCGCAGTATCGACGCCTGCACGGACCTCGGGCACCCCGCGTGAGCTGAACAGGAAGTGCATGGCATAGGCGGTCTGCGCTGGTGTGGAGGCCTCTCCGTTCCCCCAGCTCCCATCGGGGCGTTGCGAATTCATCACGGCCGTGAGTGCTTCACCGGCCGGGCGATCCTGTCCAGCGCGGCGCATACACATGCCAACCTGGGCTGTCGTGTAGAGCCACGAGCTGTGCCACTTGTCCCCGAGCCAGCGCCCGTTGGCTTGCTGCCGCTCCGTCAGAAACTGCACGACGGGGAGCGGCGCGCTTCTCCCATGTTCGACGAGCGCATGTAGCGCGTGCGCGTTCGTCGTGAGCGACGGCTGAATCTCCGCCATGTATGTGATGTATGTCCCGCCTCGCTCGAAGCGGCGCAGTACATCGAGAGAGCCCGGGGTGCCCGCGCGGGCCAGCGCCGCGAGCGCCGTCGCCGTGATGTCGCCATCGCCCGTGAACGCGTCAGCCATCCCGAGGCCCTCGGGGCGGATGGCGTTCGCCATGTCGAGCATTTGCGCCTCGACCTCCCCCCGGAGATGCGGGTCGTGCAGCAGGTCGAGCGCGGTCAGGGCGTAGAGGCTCCAAACTTGCTCGAAGCGGTTGATGGGCCACGCGGTCGGCAGGACGCCTGGTATGTCGCTTTCTGTACACTCGCTGGCGCGGACCAAGTACTGCCTTGCGCGCGCCCGTTCGTCCGCCAAGTCCGGTCGTTTGCGTGCGGCGCGCAGCCACATCGCGGTCGCCGCCGGACTGTGCCCGACGCTGCCACTCGCATCGAGGATCTCCCGCGTGGGATCAGTGCCCCAGGCTTCCCAGGAGTATGCCTGCGCACTTCCGGCGGAAGGCGTCTTCTGGCGCATCTGCGCGCGCCGCAGGTCACCCTGTCGGAACAGCGCCGAGTACGGACGCGGGTCGACCGAGATCCCGAGAGAGTGCGCCTCCTCGAACAACCACGGCAGTAAGAGCTCGAGCCCAACAAGAATATCGTCGGACAGGCCCTCACCCCAGTGTTCTGCCTGTCCGCCGAGGAATCGGAGCGCCGCGTCGTACGCGGCGCGCACCCTGGAGGTTGAGTCGCGCCGTGGATGCAGGGCAACAAGAACGGCCAGGGTCGGGAGGTCACGCGCCCTCGGCACCCACGGGAGACCGAAACCTCCATCGACCTGCTGCTGGCCGAGGATCCAGTCAATGACCCGAGCTTGCGCTTCCCGTTCCGGGAATACCCCTGAATGAAGCACGACGGCAGTGTCGTAGACCGAAGGAGTGATCAGACCTCCGTCCTTGCCGACGCTCGCCAGCAGCGCCCTGAGTTTATCGCGAATGATGTTCGTGTTCATGGTGCTGTTCGGTGACCAGAGGTGGCGAGCAAAGCGCTCCATACCCACGCACGGTCGACGCGCAGCGGGCCATAGAGTACTTTCCCGATCCAGAGGATGTCTCCTGGATTCCTCCCGACGACATGGTTGGCGAGCAACCATCGCCGTGCGATCCGTAGCGCACCATCAACGCGCGCCCGAAGGGCGGGCACGTCGCGTGAGCTGAAAAGGAAGTGGATCGCGTACGCGGTCTCTGCCGCGGTGGACGCTTCCCCGCTCCCCCAGCTCCCATCGGGACGCTGCGAGTGGAGCACGGCGGTGAGTGCCTCTCGTGCCGACCGAGCCTGTCCAGCGTGGAGCATACACATGCCAACCTGAGCGGTCGTGTAGAGCCACGAGCTGTGCCACTTGTCACCAAGCCATCGCCCGTCGGCCTGCTGCCTTTGCGCCAGGAATTGCAGGATTGGGGGGGCCGGGACTTCTCCTGCACTAATGAGCGCATGTAGGGCGTGTGCGTTGACCGTGAGGGACGGCTGGAGCTCCGCCGTATATGTGATGAACGTCCCATTGCGCTCAAAGCGGCGCAATGCCTGGAGGGAGCCCGGGGTGCCTGCATGGGCCAGCGTAGCGAGCGCAGTCGACGTGAGGTCGCCGTCAGCCGTAAACGCGTCACTCATGCCGAGCCCCTCGGGTCCGATGGCCCTGGCCAGGTCGAGCATCTGTGCTGAGACCTCCTTCCGGAGGTATGGGTCGTGCAACAGGCCGAGCACGGCCAGCGCGTAGAGGGCCCAAACTTGCTCAAAGCGGTTGATGGGCCACACGGTCGGAACAACGCCTGGAACGTCGGTCTCCGTACACTCGCTGCACTGCACCAGGTAGTTTCTTGCCCGTGTCCGTGCGTCCGCCAGATCCGGTCGGTCGCGCGCGGCGCGTAGCCACATCGCGGTCGCCGCCGGGCTATGCCCAACGCCACCGCTCGCATCAAGAATGTCGGGATCAGGGTCAGTCCCCCAGGCCTCCCAGGAGTGAGTCGGTGCACTCGCGGCGGTGGGCATCACCTTGCGAATCAGCGCGCGCCGGTGGTCACCGAGCCGGAACAGCGCATGGTACGGGCGCGGGTCGACCGGGATCCCGAGCGAGCGCGCCTCCTCGAGCAACCACGGCAGTGAGAGCTCGAGCCCGACGGGAATGTCGTCGGACAGGACATCCCCCCAGTGCTCGGCTTGCCCGCGGAAAAATTCGAGCGCAGCATCGTACGCGGCGCGCACCCTGGCCGATGAGTCACGCCGCGGATATAGCGCAACCAGAACGGCCAAGGTCGGCAAGTCACGATCTCTCGGCACCCACGAGAGACCGAACCCCCCATCCGCCCGCTGCTGGCCAAGGAGCCACTCAAGGACCCGCTCTTGCTGGATGCGCCCCGGGAATACCTCTGAATGAAGCACGACGGCGGTGTCGTAAACGGAAGGCGTGATCAGCCCCCCATCACGGCCGATGCTTGCCAGCAGTTCCCTGAGATTCTCGCGGATGTCATCGTTGTTCATTGTGTGGCGTGCTCTCCATGAAACGCCGTAGAGCGACCGGCGAAGTTGATTCAGTGCGAGTCTCTCCACAGTAAATAATCGAATAGCGCCGCCGGTGCCGAGGTCACACAAGAGCCCTTCGATTGCGTCCTCGATTTGCTGGAGCTGGAGGATGTGCTTGTTGCGGTGCGCGGTCTCTGCAAATCTGGTGCCAGGCAGAAGCGCCATGGATCGATGGCGCGACCGCTGTTGACTTGCTCACCGGCACCAGGACGCCAGGTGTGAACAGGTCTTGCGCGTGGCTGCTCACTTTGTGAGCGTCTGTGCATCCGGCATGCACGGAGGCCAGCTCTGCGCCGACGCGGTTCCGACGGACCGCAATTTTTGTGGATAAAATCGCGGGGGCCGCGGATGGCGTTTGACCTGCATTGCGGACGCCGCGCCAAAGCCGCAATGAGGATGGACGATGGACGACGGAACGTTGGGACAACGCGCGCAAGCTGCGCGACAGGCAATCTCGCTGCTTGAGGCCATCGTCGCCGATTTTCATCCCGAGTTCGGTGGTGGTGAGATCAGCGCGTCCGCCTACGACACGGCCTGGGCGGCCATGGTCCGCGATCCACACGACCCACACCGCCTCGCGTTCCCCTTGAGCTTTGCATGGCTCATCCGGCACCAGGCGCCGGATGGCAGCTACAGCGGCCCGTTCCCACAGACCATCGTCCCCACGCTGGCCGCGCTGCTCGCATTGAAGAGGGCGCCTGAGCAGGGCGAGCGCATCTGTGGGGCGGCCGCCAAGGCGGAGGCCTATCTCCAGGCGGCGCTCCCACGCTGGGACGTCAAGAATCACGAGAGCGTCGGCTTCGAGGTCATTGTCCCGGGCCTGTTGCAGCAGCTCGAAGCGCTGGGCACGACGCTTTCCTTCCCGGCGAAAGGCCCGCTCCTCGCGCTCTTCGAGGAGAAACTGCGCATCATCGACGCCGAGCGGCTGTACCGGACCCCCTCCAGCATGGCGTTCTCGCTCGAGGCGATCGGCTCGCGCCTGAACTGGACGAGGCTGGGACCCCAGCGCCATCCCAACGGTCACTACGGCTGCTCGGCCTCGTCGACTGCCGGTGCGCTGGTCTTCGGCCCCTGGGACGTCGCGGCCGCCCGGTGGCTGGGCCATCTCTATGAACGGGGCTTCGGCGGCGAGCAGGGGGCCATGCCCGACTTTTTCGCGATCGACGTCTTCGAGCTCTCATGGGCGGTCTACAACCTGAGCCATGGCGGGTTCGACATGAGGCGAGATTGCCCGCCGGTCCTCTTCGAGGCGATCGTCAAAAGGCTGGGAGCAAGCCTCCAGGAGCATGGGACCGGGGCTACGCGCTTCTCGGGCCTGCCTCCCGACGCCGACGACACCGGTATGGTCATCGCCGCGCTGAACCTGTGCGGCGTCCAGGCGCCGGTCGAGCCGTTGCTCCGGTTCGAGCGGGACGGATGCTTCACCTGCTACGAAGGGGAGAGGAACCCGTCGTCGAGCGCCACTGCACACGCGCTCGCGGGGCTGCTGAGCTATCCCGAGGCGACGCGGCGGCGGTTCGGCCCGATGATTGAGCGGACGACGAGGTTCCTCCTCGATGTCCGCCATCCCGACGGCTACTGGATGGATAAGTGGCACAGCAGCCCTTACTACGCGACGGCCTGTTGCGCGCAAGTGCTCGCCGAAGCGGCCGGGTTCATGGCGGTCCAGCCATCAGTCCACTGGGTGCAGGCGACCCGGCAGGCGGACGGAGGGTGGGGAGCAGGAGGTCGGTCCACACTGGAGGAGACCGCGTATGCTGCGCTGACGCTCCGAGCCTCCGTGCCGATGCGAGAACGTACGGAGTCCGTCACCGGCGTGCTTGCAGGATACCTCAGCCGGCAAAGGTCGATCGGACATGATGTGCGATCGACGAAGCTTTGGACCGGGAAAGAACCGTATGCAGTGGCGCGCATCGATTCATCATACGTCCTCGGTGCAACCATCGGGGGCGCGTAATCGGCTGGGGGCCGCCCGAGCGCTCAGGGGATGAAGCAGGGATCGTCGGTGGGCCAGAAGTGGCGGGTCATGTTCGCGTCGAAGGTCGCGCTGACCTCGAGCTCCAGCCAGTCCGGGTCCACGAGCCTGAACAGGGTGCCGGCAATGTCCCCCACGAGGTGGTTCGTCTCCGGCTCCGCCACGGAGAGTGTGACCGGCGACGGTGGCGTGATACCGTCAACGTTCATCCAGCTCTGCATCACGCCCATCTGATCGCTGGCCGCGAAGGACACGAGCGCCCCGTCGACCTCGCCGCCGGTCGTGACCACGAAATTCAGCTTGAAGGTCTCGTAGTTGCCGTCGACGAGGCGCACGCCGTAGAGCTCCACCGAGCGGTTGCCCGACGGGGTCGGCAGGTAATTGGCGTATCCGACCCCCTCGAGGTCGAAGGTCGCGCTCTGCCCGTCCCAGGTCACGTCTACATGCCCGCTGCTGGGCGCGTCGTTGCCGGCCACGTCGGTGAGGACGGTGAATGTACCGAGCGAGTCCATGCGGATCCCTCCCCACGGCGGGCTCCGGAAGCAGGTCTCCAACACACCCCAGCTGGCATATTCGGGGAAGTGCCGAGCGACCCAGACGTCGGCGGAGCCCGTCTCCTGCGGGAAGTGCACGACCACCGTCTTCAGGAACGAGAAGTCCGGGGACCCGGTCGCGAGCGAGAAGACCGCGGAGTCCTGGCTGAACCCCTCGGGCGGCTTCGTGTCGAGCGCCGGCTGCGTCACGGTGATCGTCGTGGCCTCGCTCACCGAGTCGGGCGGCGCCGAGATGCGCAGCCCGCACGCGTCCTGCGTCCCGCCGGCCGGCGTGATCTCGAAGGTACAATCCTCATGGGGCCCTGTGGTGCCCGAATCTCCGGTGTCTGTCGGGGTGCCTGTGCCTGTGCCTGTGCCCGTGTCCGTGTCCGTCGTGCCGGGCCCGGAGTCCACGTCCGAGTCGGTCGTGCTGTCGGTCCCCACATCCGTGGCGCCGGATTGCGCGGCGCAGCCGAGTGCGAGCATTCCCGCGCACAATCCCCATGGACGCACCACGATATCCCAAGATCTCTTCACGTACACCATGGACCGAGGATACCACCGTGGCGCGAGCCGAGCAAGGCGAGGTCAGGCCGTCCCGAGGTCGCCTTGAGGCGGCGCGGGGCCGTGTGGAAGAAGGATTGTGAACATGGTCCCGGATGCGGCCGAGGTCGCAAAGTTGATGTGGCCGCCCCGGAAGGTGACGAGCCCATGGACGGTGCTCAGGCCGAGCCCGGTTCGTGCTGCTCCTCCTTGGTGATGACGAAGGGCTCGAACAGCTCCTCCCGGATATGTTCAGGGACTCCGCAGCCGTCGCCGATCGAGGTGCGCGCCGAGTCCATCCGTCACCGGCTCGCGGCCGAGCGGGCGCTCGGCCGCGGATTGATGGTGCCTCGGAGATTCCACGGACTGCGGCGAATTCGACCCTCGCGCTGTGTGGGCTTCTGCCCTGGCGTTCGACATGGCTGTTGGCGCTTCCTGCTGCACGTCTCGTACCACCGCCGCATGACGTGGGCGGGGGCCGCCGCCTCGCCCGTGGTCTCGCCGAAGCGCCCGGACGGGCGTCAGCGCCCCGATGTGTGCACCTGCCTGGCACACCTGGGCTCCTGGCGTACGCGAGCGCCTGGCAGCTCGCGTCAATCCTTCAGAAGCTCATTTGGGACCGCGTCGGCGCCGGCGGGCCTGCAGCTGCGCGGTGCGGGTGTCCCACACGCGCAGCACGCCCTGGCCGTCGGCGGCGGCGATCTGCAGGCCGTCGGGGGACAGCGCCGCGGCCTGGATCCACAGCGCCTCCTCGGCCTGAAGGCGCAGCGCGACGCGGGCGTCGTCGGCGTGCCACAGGAAGATCTGGCCGTCGCCGCCGGCGGACAGCAGGGTCTCACCCCCAGCGCCGGCGCACGATCACGGCCAGGCTGCCGGCGGTCGCGAGGCGGTCGCGCAGATCGTCGCGGCCGACCGGCTCGTCGGCGTCGCGTTCGCCGTGGTCGTCGACGGCGAGCTGGTGCTCGGCGAGGGGCTCGCGGCCACGGCCGGCTACGCAATTTCACCGTCCCGATCCCGCACGCGCCGTCGCAGCCGATGCGAGGAGCATCGACGAGCGAGCGCCGCCGCGACGCGCGAGACAATCTCCGTAATTGTACGTAGTCGCCGGCAGGCCGCAGGAGCGGCCCGCTGGCCCGCGCACGCGCCGGTCCGGACCGAGTCCGGAGATCTCACGGGTCCACGCGGACGGTCGAGGCAGAGCGGGAACTGCTGGCCGGAGGCGGGGACGACAGAGGGGCACACAGCCTGGCCAGGAACTCGTCGGCGCGGATGTCGGCGTGCGTGGCACCGCTGCGCCATGGGGCCTTCAAGTGGACGCGCACACCGGTCGCGCCCGTGAGGCCGTGGCGCTCCTTCACGTCGTACTCCGACGGCGACGTTCGGGTAGATAAGTTACGGCATCTCTACACTGCGATTGTAGGGCGGAAGGGCTGTGGGTGAATGGGCAATGCTGCCGTCCTTTTGCCCGCTCTCGGCCGTCGCCGTCTTCACTCCGGCCAGTAACTTCATCAGGGCGTCCGTTTCCACCGGCTTGACCAGGTGGTGATTGAATCCGGCGTCCGCACTCCTCTTCCGGTCCTCTTCCTGCCCCCAGCCGGTCAGAGCCACCAGCACCATTCCCACGCCCCACGGCTGTTCCCGAATGCGGCGGGCGGCCTCGTACCCGTTCAGCTTCGGCATCCCGATGTCCATCACCACCACGTCGGGCCGGTACTGCGCCGCCAGCTCGATCCCGGCCTCCCCGTCGTTGGCGGTGCGGACCTCGATCCCCAACATCTCCAGCAACTGGGCGAACAAGTCCGCCGAGTCCACGTTGTCGTCCACGACCAGGATGCGAAGCCCGCGCGGCACGCGTTCGCTCGTCTGCTCGTCCGGGTGGTTCGACCCGGCGACGGCGGCCGTCACGACCGGCAGGCGGACCACGAACTCGCTGCCCATCCCTTCCCCGTCGCTCCTCGCCTCGATGGTCCCGCCGTGCATTTCCATCAGCCCTTTGACCAGCGACAGTCCGATCCCCAGCCCGCCCGTCGTTTTCTCCAAGGTCCGGTCCACTTGCGTGAACATCTCGAACACCCGGCCGAGCATGGCGGGCGGGATGCCGATCCCGTCGTCCTTGACCGAAACCACCGCCGCCCCGCCCTCGTGCCCGGCGGTCAGCCGGATGTGCCCGCCCCGGTGGGTGTACTTGGCCGAGTTGTTCAACAGGTTAGACACGACTTGGGCCAGTCGGGTAGCGTCCCCGTCCACGAAGATCGGCTCGTCCGGCACGACGACGGCGAGCTCATGACCTGCCTGTTCGATGCCGGGACGGCTCGTCTCCACGGCGGCGTCGATCACCGCCCGCAGTTCGACCCGCTCCTTGCGGAGCTCCACCTTCCCCTGAGTGATCCGGCTGATATCGAGCAGATCGTCCACCAGCCGGACCAACTGCGACACCTGCCGCTCTATCATTGTCCGGGTCTGCTCCACCTTACCCTTGCTCCCCGCCAGCCGGATGACTTGCAGCCCGTTGCGGATCGGGGCCAGCGGGTTCCGCAGTTCGTGGGCGAGGGTCGCCAAGAACACGTTCTTGCGGCGGTCGGCTTCGGAGAGCTCGGTGGCGAGCCGACGCAGCTCGTCCTCGATCTTCTTCCGCTCGCTGATCTCCATCGCTGCCACGGTCACGCCGACGACCTTCCCCGTCCCGTCCCGCAGCGGCTCGACTGTCAGATCGTAAGAGGCCCGCTCGCCGTTGATGTCGACGGAGAATTCGGTCCGCCTTCCAACACCGCTGTTTAGCACGTCCAGCTTGATAGCGGTGAGGGGGGCGGCTTGCTCCGGTGGAAGCAACTCATCGTCGCGGCGGCCGAGGAGGTCCGCGGGGGTGAACGCCGGGTGCGGGTTCTGAACCCAGGTGTACCGCAGATCGTGGTCCGTCGTGTACACCAGGATTCGGGTGCTCATAAGGGCGACCTGGAACCGCGATTCGCTCTGCCGCAGGAAATCCTCGGTCGCCTTGCGAGCGGTGATGTCGCGGGACACGGACAGGAGCCGCACGACCGGCCCGTCGGGGGTGTCCCGCACCGGGCTGACCGCCACTTCCCACCACCGGGGCGTCCCCTTCGCCGTCGGGCAGAACGCCTGGAACGAGTAGTTACCGCCGCCGGAGGCCGTCGCCACGGCCCGCGCCACGTCCTCATGCGATTCCGCGGGCCACATGACCGACCACGCCTGCCCGCACAGCGGCCCGAAGTCGTCGATCTCCATCAGGCAGAGACCGGGGGCGTTGATGTGCCGCAGCCGACCCTCCGTGTCCAGCACCTTGACGCAATCTGCACTCCCGTCCATCAGGCTGCGGTTCAACTCCTCGCTCACCCGCAGCTGCTCCTCGGCCCGCTTGCGGTCCGTGATGTCCGTGATGGTTCCGACCATCTTTACGGGCTGACCGTGGTCGTACACCGCCCGGCCCGTGTTCGCCACCCAGCGGACCTCCCCGTCCGGGCGGACGATGCGAAACTCGCACGCGTACCTCGTCCGCCCGTCCACCGCCGCCCGCACGCTCGCCCACACCCGGCTCCGGTCATCGGGGTCAAGGAGCCGGTCGAAGGCCGCGGCCGTCCCGTCGAACTCTTCTTTCTTCAGCCCGTGGATGGAGTAGCACTCCGGGGACCAGGTGACGACGTTGCTCGCCACGTCCCAGTCCCACAGGCCGGTCGCCGCCGCCTCCAGCGTCAGCCGCAGCCGGTGTTCGCTCGCCAGGAGTTGGCTCTCGGCCTCCTTACGTTCGGTCACGTCCTGCACCAGCCCAATGACGCAGGCCTGACTGCCTTCGCCCACACGCTCGGCGTGGGAAGACACCCAGCGGACCGAGCCATCCGGTTGTGGCACACGGTGCTCATGCCGGAACGGCTTTCCGGACTCGAACGTCTGTCGCAGCGCCGCCTCGATGCTCGCGCGGTCGTCGGGATGGACGCACGCCAGCGCTCGTTCGTGGTTCAGATGCGTTCCGGGCGGCAGGCCGTGCAATTCGATCGCCCGCTCCGACGCGCTAAACTCCCCGGTCGTCAGATTGATCTGCCAGCTTCCTGCATTGGCCGCCACCATCGCCATTTTCAGCTGCTGGTTGGTCTCACGCAGAGAAGCGTCCCGGTCCTGAAGCTCGCGGGCCATCGCCCACCGCTCGGCCGCGTTCTCGACCGCGCGGGTCAGGCTCTCGGGGGTCATCCACCCCTTGCCGAGGTAGTCTTGCGCCCCGGCCCGCAGCACCGTCCGCGTCTGTTCGTGGCCGACGGTTCCGGTCAGCACCACGACCGGGCAGGCCGTCAGGCCGTCCGGGCCGGCCAGGGCCGCGAGCACCTCCACCGCATCCATGTCCGGCAGGTTGTAGTCGAGGACGACGCAGTCCGGCAGCTCGTCGGCGTCGAGGACGGCCCGCACCCCGGCCGCCCCGGTCTCGGCCTCGGCCAGCTTGTACCGCCGCTCGGACCCGCGGAGCAGGAGCCGGCGGACCTCGGTCCGGTCTTCCGGGCTGTCATCGATGACGAGCACCCGCCACACTTGCGCCGCCGTCGGGGCGGAGACGGTGGTCATGACCTGGTCCCTCCGGCGTCCGGCAAAACGACCCGTCCGAGCCAATAAGTGAGGAGTTCGACGACCAACTGGAGGTGGTCCGGGTAGCGGACCGGCTTCACGTGGTACGCGTTCGCCCCGGCGGCGTAACAGAACGTCAGGTCGCGGGGGTCGGACGACGTGCTGAACACCACCACCGGTAACAGCTTGAGGGCGTCGTCCCCTTTGATGGTGGCGAGCGCCTCCCGGCCGTCGGTGCCGGGTGTATTCAGGTCCATCAGCACCATCGCCGGGCGGACCGCGGATGAACCGCGGAGGAGGTCCAGGCACCCGCCCCCGGTCGTGGCCCGTCGCACCTCGGCGACGACGCCGGCCTTGCGGACGGCCTGGACGACGGTATCGAAGTCCTCGTCCGAATCCTCCACGATGATGATGGCGGGCAGCTTCGATGCAGCGGGCATGCTAGGCCCCTTTCTCGCAAGGCAGTGTGAAGTAGAACGTGGTGCCGGTCCCCGGCGCCGAGTCGAGCCAGACCTGCCCGCGGTGCCGCTCGACCAGCCGCTTCACGATGGTCAGTCCGGCCCCGGTCCCGCCCCCGTACTCGTCCCGCCCGTGCAGCCGCTTGAACATCTTGAACACCTGGCCGTGGTGCTTCGCGCAGATGCCGATTCCGTTGTCCTTGACGTAGAAGATCGTGTGGCCGGCGGCTTCGCCCGGGCATCCGGGCCGGGGATGGTTCTCGTTCCGGTCGATGTACCCGACCTCGATCCGCTTCTCCGGCTTATCGTTGTACTTGAGGGCGTTCGACAGCAGGTTGACCAGGACTTCCCGGCACCGCACCCGGTCGCACCACACTCGCGGTAGGGGCCGGAGGACGATCACCTCCGACCGCCCGTCGGCGGTCCGCGAGCCGACCATCTCGACGGCCTCGGCCAGCACCTCGTTCAGGTCCGTGTCTTCGCGGTGGAGGGCCGCCCGGCCGACCCGGGAGAAGTGCAGGAGGGAGTCGAGCAGCCCGTCCATGCGGACAGTCAGTCGCATCAGCCCGTCGAGCTTCTTCCGGTGTTCCGTGTCCGCGACGGCCGCGTCTTCGAGCAGCTGGTGGGCGTACTTGTGGATGCCCCGGAGCGGCTCCTTCAGGTCGTGGCTGGCGACGTAGGCGAAGGCGTCGAGCTCCTCGTTCGAGCGGGTCAGGTCGGTGTTCAGATCGGCCAGCCGCTCGGCCCGGCTCACCACCAGTTCCATGACGAGCACGCGCAGCCGGGCCGCCGCTTCCACTTCGATCGACGTCCACGGTAGCGACTGACCGCGGACCGACTCGGTGAACAACTCGAAGCTCGCCCTCGGGGTGAGCCGGGGGCCGTACGGCCCCGGCACAGTCGGCTTATCGTGCGGGTTTCCGCCCCAGTGGATCGTGTGGATCGTCTCCGGGCGGAACCAGAGCATCAAGTTCCGCCCGGTCCGCGACAGGGGGAACGCGAGCAGCCCGCTGGCCACGTCGGCGAACGCCGCCGCCGCCGGATAGTCGCGCCCGAGCGAGTCGGTGACGTAGAGCGGGCGGGTGACCGAGGTGAATTCCGGGCGGGCGACGAGCCACTCGCCGAGGGCTTCGAGCTCTGGCTCGGTCGGGGTGGTCCCAACCCGCCACCAGCGGTCGCTGTGGTAGAGGGCCGCTCCGCCGGCGGCCAGCCCGTCGAGCAGGACCGGCTTTCCGTCGGTCATGGCGGACAGCCCGCCCTCCTGGGCCGCCTGGGCGACGAGTCGCTGGTGAACGTCGTCGAGCTTGAGCTGATAGACCAAGTGTTCTCGGTCCTCGGCCGCCTTGTATTGGAGCGAGACCACCTGGGCCAGGAACTCGCACGCCGCCCGCACCTGGTAGGGAATGAACTTCGGCCCGGCGCAGTGGTGGCAGGCGATCAGCCCCCACAGCTCCTCAGCCCCGCGAATCGGCATGGTGAGGCCGGCCGTCACCTTCATGTTCTTCAGGTACTCGGTGTACATGACCGACGCCCCACGCAGGGCGCAGTACGTCATGGTGAGCGGCCGACCGGTGTCGGGGTTCACCAGCGGGACCAGCTCGGCCAGGCCGCCGTCCACGTCCGGGGTGGGGCGGATCCAGATCTTCGTGAATACGTCGCGGGCCGGCTTGGGGATGTCTCCCGCCGGGTAGTGTAGGCCGAGCCACGGGTCGAGGTCGGCCCCCTAACTGCCAACATGCCGTGAGACACAGCGCCCCCAGAGTTTACTGAAGCAGGGCGAGAACAAGAACCAGAGGATGAACGACGAGAAAAGCAAGAGGCCGAAGGACCAGGAG
>Ga0075163_10004150_pt1 | contig 19425 bp, 43 predicted proteins | sample JI1023141ADNA_FD_71478 | JGI IMG/M metagenome (GOLD analysis project Ga0075163, IMG submission 71478) | Wastewater effluent complex algal communities from Wisconsin, to seasonally profile nutrient transformation and Carbon sequestration -... | ecosystem: Engineered > WWTP > Effluent > Algae...
TAAAATAGAAGTAAAAATAAATTCATTAAAATTAAATATTGCATAGGAATATCTTATGAACTTTTCATAAGCATTATGTACATCCTGTTTTGGATTGAAATTATTATTTGTCATTTTTTCTTTTTTCAGAAATGTTACTCCAGAAATCTGAGAATACAAGCAGGTAAAGACTCAATATCAATGCAGCTCCAACTATAATTGCTGTACATTGTACTGCAGGATGAAGGCTTGTAAATCCTTCATTTGTAATTATATCTTGTGTTTCCATATTATTTTAAACGTAAAATTAAAATAAAAGTTTCAAGCTGCGATTAAAAGTTCTTCAGTTTTACGGAACTTATTTGGAGTTTTACCTTTTCTCTGATATCCAGCAATACCTCTTTTTCTGAGCTCATTTTTTGCTTTACCCATTTCAGAGCCTGATTTTTGAGTACCGTGGATTAATAAAGCAAAAGACTTATTTCCAGTATATGCATGTGAATCATCCTTATCTAATTTTAATCCCATTTTATTAGCTTCTTCAGGTGAACCAACAACCAAACAAGATTTGAGATTATATTGTTCAATAAGATGGTCTTCTCTTCCACCATAGGAAGCATTTAATTTAAGATTAGATGGAATGGAGTTTAACCTTGCTATCCAAAAACGTAATGATTTGGTATAAGCGTAGAAAAGGTAGTCTGGGTTTGAATTTGCCACCAGTACCCAAGCATCGAAATATTTTTGGTTAAAGAAATCACCGGAAACATGTATACGGATAATTTTCTTTTTGGTTACCGGTAATGCATTTTGAATAGCCTGGGCCATTTCTTCCGAGGTCTTCATACCACGTAAAACTTCAAAATTATTTTGACGTTGTTTGCGTACTGCAGGAAAGATATTTTCCTGGCTTGCAGAAAAGCAACGAAACTTTTGATTTGGACCGTCAATAATTTTGTTTGTGGTTAAATCCACTTTTGTGTGGCATTCATCAGCAAAGGGACAACTCCAGCCTGCCAGGAGACTTAAAGATGAGATACCTTTTAATTTTGCATTACCTGGAGAGAATCTTAATACGTTCATAAATCTATATCTTTTTGTTTTATGATATAATTACGAAATGGAATTTAAACTTGTTACAAAGGAAGCAAAAAACCCCCGAACATTATATCCGGGGGTTTTCAATAAACCTTTATTGTTTTTAATTATACTGCGTATTTGGAAGTTATTTGTAAAATACTTTTTTTATCGTCAGATGTAGGAATTATCCCATTTGTTTCCAGAAAATTAATTACTTTATTTTTAAGGATTTGTTTTTTCTTTTTGTCCTTTTTTTGTTTTGTAAGTGAAGCATTTAATTCATTTTTAGCAACAACTTTATCAACCTCTTCAATTAGTTCTGCGGTTGTTTGATGTTTATGAAAGCAACCTAAAACTTGAGATTCTTGTATTCTGTTTGCTCTTATATGAGCATGTACCTTTGTTGGAGCTTCTGCAAGTTTGAAATAATTATAAACATGCTGGAGTGAAATTTTACAACCAATTTTATTTAATTTAGTAACAATTTCCCTTGCCGGGATATTATGCTCATCCCTTAATCGTAGAACTTCAAGTGAAGATTCGAGCATGTTGTTTTTTACGGCTGCTTCTTTCGCACGTTTTAGCGTTTGCTTTAATGAGCCATGCGTTGAATTTTTCGTTTTGTTATCCATTTTAATTATGTGTTTTAATTTTAATGTATTATTTATTAAATATTTTTAGATTCTATTTTCTAATTTCAACGAATTATTCCTAACAAAGTTACTTAAAATTTCGAATAACTAATATAAAATTTATAATTATTTCCAATTTTATATGTAATAAACTGATTATCAGTACTTTAATTAATCTTCCACCTGGAAATTTTTATTACTAAGTATTTGACCATCTTAGGAGGTAGATTAAACCTTTATGCCAAATTTATAATTCCACACTTTTCTAATTATATGTTAGCTGCAATAAAGTAGAAATTTTAATGTTTTCACTCTGAAATTAACGTTTTATATAATGCATTATTGATATACCAATACCTGGACTGGCACGGATTTATATAGTCTACAGGATGGGGATAATTTTTATCATATTTTAAATTACGAAACCGGTTTTGGATTTGTTACAAAACTTACAATAAAATATTGAAGTTTAACTATAGTAAATAGATTTACACCAAACTTCGTTCTATTTGGAATTGTCCAAATTGGTTGAAGTTTTACGTATATCTTAATAATCAAAAAAACGTAGTGTTACGCCAGGCTACGAAATTGGTTACGGATTTGTTACAGCACAAAAACAAAAAGCTTCCAGAAATAAATCCAGAAGCTTTTATGTGTAAGTTGGTTAGTTTTTTATTGAATTGAATCAGTTGGTAATGTGTCTACCGGTGCTGAGACTGTTGTATCTACAGGAGTTATTATTACTGTAGTATCAATAAGGGTTGAGTCAACGATTGTTGAATCTGTTGAAGTTGTATCTTCATTAGTTGAAGGACTACAAGCATTGATGGTCAATAAAAGACTGCATGCAATTAGAATTTTTTTCATTTATCTGTTTTTGAATATTATTTGAATTGCAAATAAATATTATAAAATTCTTAAAAGGAATACTTAGGTTAACCAGAAAGTAGAAATACTTTCATGATTTTGTTCAATTTCTTTTGCTACTTTTTTAAAAAGTGAATTTTTATCTTTTGTATCTTTGATTTCTTTTTCTAACTTTTCATTTAGAGATGAAATCATAGAACCATTTTTGAGTAAAATAATAATCATGATTGTACTACGGGTTGTTCAATTGTTATAACTTCTTCAACAAAAAGTAGACTATTTGTAAATTCCTCCCATTTTATTTGGGCCTCTATTTTGGCCAGTTCAAGAGTTCTGAACTCACCCAATCTCTTTAAAGAAGATGAATGATGGAAAGCTGCAGATTTTGGATTTGCAGATTTAAGTTCAAAGTTTTGTTCTTTTTTACTTATGTTAACAATAGTAAACAATTCTTGTTCACCTACGAACCCTTGAGATGTTTCAGGAAAGTCAGGGTGTTGTTTCCAGTTTATAGTTTTAAATTTCATATTATAAATTTATAATTTAGAAATGACTTTATCAAATAAAAATATAATATAGTTACGAAAAAGAAACCCCAGTTGTTACACCGGGGTTTTTACTGTTAAAAACTTGCTATGCTGGATTCATGGTATTCGAAGATAATTGCAACTACTTCATCCATTACCAACATCATCTCGTTGGAGACACGTTAATTACATCAATAGCAAGTTTGCGTTGGCCACGCAATTTTGTACACGAAACAGGGCTCGAACCTGTGACCTCCTGCATCAGAGCAGGTGCTCTACCAACTGAGCTATTCGTGCCATGACCGTGAAATGAGTGCGCATTTCACTTGGACACTTTGCACTTTGTCCGTCATGTTTGAGAAGGAAGGCAGTTCGACCCGCCAACCTCCTGGGTTTTAAGAGAGAGTTATCTCCCACACAAGCCAATGTAGACCTGCGATTTTTAATGGAGTGGAGTTCCTTATAGGATTGAGTACCTACATTAAGTTTGTTACGACAAACTCAGGCGATTTAGAGTCGCTTCTGCATTCCGCAGTGGAAGGAACTCCCAGTGCTGCAGACACTGTTTACCGGCAGGACATGGAGGCCAATTTATTTCGCTAATCCACTCATTCAGCCAATAAGAGGGGCTACTTTTGTCTGACCTGGGTCCACGTCCTTATATTTTAGAAACAGCAGAACTATACGGGCTTATGAGCAGTCGCATTGCATTTTGTGGAGTATTTTCAGTCGATGCCGAATAACTTTGTCCCTCCGGTAGTTATAACCGTGTAGTCTCCCTTACTTTGTCCTTCCTTTAGAGGTATACCATCTAAAGGTGTAGTTCCATTATCAGTTAGCTGTTAAAATTTTGAATTTCAAAGAACTTTATAGTTTAACCCTAAGAGGTTTTAATTTCCTTAAGGCAAGGCTTTCTTTAATCTTTCTGAAGGATTGAATAGTCCTTGAATAATCCAGTTGCTAAACACCGGTTCAGAATACCGATGGAGACAGGTAGATTAAGTTTTTCTCTCTTAATCTCTTACTTGGGCTCACATCCAATCTCTTTTAATTATAATAAAATTACGAATTTGTTTCTTTGTTTGTTACAGAGTTATTTATTAATTTAACGTAAAACTTAAAATAAAGTTACAAGAAAGTTAATCATTATTATTGGCACATAAATTAATCCAATATTTTAAATTATTTTTGTTGTTTTTAATTTTTATTTCTAATTTTTTTTCTTCTTGATATAAGAAATAAAATCGAATTCCACCAATCAACAATCCAGTTCCTAATCCTAAGAATATCATCCGTATATATCTTTTTGTTTTTCTAAAAAACGATTAGACCAATAATCAATACGACTCTGTTGTTCTTCAACAAATTCTTTTTTAACTTCATTACTTTGTTTGTATAATCTACAAACTAAGAATGAAAACATTAATGAAACAATAAGACCAAATAAGAATTCTTGCATTATTCTGTTTATATTTAGCCCCCATGAACGGAATCGAACCGTTGAAGTATGATTTTAGAGGTCAACCATCCAACCTGGCACAGGGTTTATTTTAAATTTTTGATTTTATAAAATTAATCGCATCATCAATCAAACCTACTTTTGTGGCTTTATATACACAAATCCAAGAAATAAATAAGAGTAATAAGATTGCTATTAATTCCATTTTTTAATTTTAAGTTTTAATAAACCGCCCTGGCTTTTGATTCAGGTAAGACGCTCGATTAATAAGCTATTATCTTGGCTGTACGGTTGAGTTTATATCTGGTTCGATGACCACTTGTTGTTATTGGGGTTCTACCTTCCCTCATTCCAGCACGGGTTTCAACGGTGCTGTAATATTTGTATTATTTGATTATTTCTTTAATTAATACTATGAATGTTAGTATCGTCATAACTGCAATTATAACAATTATTGTCAACCAATCCTTTTTACTATTCACAACCTTACTTTATTTTGGAGTTTTAAATTCCAATAATCTTCAATTTCAATAGGTGAAGCTTTCAAACGGTGGTGTCTTTCCTTGTCTTCTACTGGATTATAATATTTAGATTCCATTATTGAACCACCTGTACTTTCTATAATAACTCCATTTACACGCATCTTATATGTTAATGTTTTACTTATAGGCATTTCACCGAAACCAACAACCTTTACAGATTGAACATCTTCAATGTGATTGTATCTATCAAGAGTTACTGTATCTCCTATTTTAAATTCCTTTTGTATATTCACAGCCCGATTTTATCTTGTAGTTTAACATTCCAACTATATAGAGTAACTGTTACACAAGCTCCAACCACTGCAACTCCCGCATAACCCATTTGTCTGTACAGATGATTTACATTATCTCTCTCTGATGGGAATAAAGCATATTCAGTTGAAAGAATTACACTACAAGCTGCAATGAATATTAATCCTTTTACAATCTTTTTATTATCTGATTTATTTTTATCATAATTATAATCAGTAGATGCGTATAGAATACCATCCGGTCCTTTTTTGATTCTCTGGGCTTGTGCCAGATTGGGGAGAACCAGTGAAAGTAAAACTCCTATGAGTAATATGTATAATAGTTTCTTCATTTATATTAAAAGTCTTATTACTTTAACTGCATTATCAAAATCAACTTCTTTCAATATTTTTTTAGCATTATCAACATATGGTTTTCTTGAAGAGTCTGACCAAATATTTGTAAATTCCCATCCACATTGGTCGTCATGTGATAAGCGACAAATTTTTGCATGAATTAAAGTTGCAAGTTGATATTCCTTTGGGAGTTGTTCAAATAAACTCTGTTGCTTTTTTAATGCATCAAGCTTATCTTGTTGTTCTTTAATTGAATTCTCAAGATTTAAAATTTCTTCTGAATAGTTTTCCATGATTTAATTACGAAATGTAAAGTTATATTGTTACAAGTTCTGAAGTTCCATAATCCACTTCTCTTATTTTACCTTCAAATTCGATTCTCAAGGCTATTATTGTAGCACCTTGTTCATAGCAATCCTTAACTAATTCATCAGGCAGTAAGCTTTCATAAGGATATTTGTCTCCCAGAACAGTTGAAGTAATTTTACCTTTACCAGGCACATAACCTCTAACAACGCTCATTATTTTGCAATTAGGATAAAGACTTTTAACCTTTTCGAATGATACTGTTATGTTTTTCATGATAGAGTTACGTATGCTTTAACGAATTTGTTACGAATTTAACTTTCTCGCTATCATAAGATTATTACTCCATAATATCAAAACTACAGCAATTGTAATTTGCCAGTCGATAATACATAACCAAACCAATCCTATAATTCCAATGACCAATTCAAATATTAATCTTTTCATTATTGTATTTAACGATAAATTTTATAAAAAGTTTCAAGTTTTTATAAGATAGGCTTAATTAAAATTTTATTTTCTAACTCGTGTTTAAGAAATGAAACTGGGGAGAATCTGCTTTCAAGTAGAACTCCAGCTTCAATATCATGATTTAACTCTACAATTTTTTCACCATTATAGCCTATAAGATTATTTAAATCAATTTCTTCAAGTTTGAAGACATCAAAGTGCCCTGGTTGTGATTTTATATTTCCAATGGTTTCAATTTGTTCACCTTGCTTGGTTTCATACTTAATTTTAGTCCTTCCGACTAACTCCCCAAAGTTTAGAATAGAACTATGATGAATTATCTTTTTACCCTGGTCACTAATTCGAACCGGATAGATGGACATTGATATAAATCTTATATTATTTTTCATTTTATTAAATTTTTACAAATAGATGAAAATGCAATTTCTTCTGCCTCATCTTCATTAACTCCAAATACCTCCAGGTTTAATTCAATACATAACTTTTCGTTTTCATCATGATTATGAGAATTGAATACTGTAGGACACGGAGAATAACCACCTTCATTTCTTTCTGCAATTCCTAATCTTGTAAAACCAGATTTAATAGCCGGTACAAATGAATAATTTTTATTTGTTAATGGGCCGAATGTTTTATTGACTAATAGTTGCCATAATGTATCATGTAAACCACCTGAGAATTTATTTTTGTATTTTTCAAATAAGAAATTTACCTTTTCTGTATCAGACATTCCTTCAGTCAGACGTTTTGTTTGAGTATTCATTTAATTAAAATTATTTTTTATAATTTGATAATTCTGGGGTTCAAATCCAAACATAATTGCAACAAAATTTCTTTTTTTGATATTAAATTTCGCTTCATTCATATGCTTGCAGTAATCCACTACTTTATTTTGTGTGTTTATTATTCTTACCGGAAAAAAATTTTTTAATATTTTATCTCTTTCGATAGAAGTTACTGTTATTTTATTTTGTGAAATGTAATAGTTAAGTATTCTTTCCATTCTATTTTCATAGTTTAATTACGATATGGAGAATTTGTTTGTTACAAACTATTTTAATATTTCACAAACTTGTTCTTTTGTCTTTCCATTCTTTTTAAATAAGTCTTTTATAAAAGATTCTGAACTTCCATTTTCCTTATCAATAAAAATCTCCATATCCTCACTTAGGTATTTATGTGGAATTCCATTAACATCAATATTTTGAAAATCCCTAATAACTGGAATCATTATCATACGACTTTCAAAAGGAGAAGCTAAAAATATATTAACTAACTCCTGCCTATCATCTTCCGTTAAAGGACTTATCATATTAATTGGCCTATCTATACTTTCTCTTTTTACTCCCCATGCTTCAGTAGCCAAAACACATATCATTGGATTTAACGTTGCAATTATTTTACCAAGCATTAAATTTCGCAATTGCTTTGGTAAAGAAAAAGCATCTGAAACTGGTACTAAATTAGTGATAGGTTCTGAAGTTTTACTTTTTTTATCTAAAGTAAATAAAATTGGAGAAATTTCCTGGTCAGCTTTAAACTTATCTTTAACAAGCTTAATAATGACTTCTTGAATTTTATCTAATTCTGCTTTTAAAATTTCTTGTGCTGTGTTCATTGAGGTATGTTTTTGTTGTATATAAATTCATCACCTTTTAATTTTGCTTGAATGGCAGGAAGTTGCATTTTGATGAGACCTACTGGAAGGTCAGCAAGAGGTTTTTTCCAACCGAACATTTGATATGGTAATTCATTTGATTTACCGGCTTTCACATCTTCTAATTTCTTTTTGGAAATAGTGATGATGTTATTTAAAGCATCCTTATCCAGTTTTTTAATTACTTTGTCAATATCTTTTTTCTTCAAATCTTTTTCAACTTCCAAATTAACAAAGAATTCCAAATCCATTTTTATTTGTTTCTTCTCATTTTTATACATATACTCATGAGGAGGAAGACCTTTACAGAAAATTTCAGCTTTTGTAATTACATTCCTGTAATATTTTCTCTTTTTCTCATCTGTGGTATATTCAGGATAAATATCTGTCATTCCACCTGTTCCTGAATTTTTACAGGTTGCCACCTTCTCACCGTTAACATATAAGTCAGCAGTGAATGCATTAGTCTCTTGAGAAAGAGAACGAGCGTGAATTAATTTCTTGAGTTCGATTTTCATAATATAGTTACGAAATGATTTGTGCTTTTGTTACAGATGGATGAACGTATGGTACAAATGTAGCTCCTGTTTGATAAGAACTGTATACCCACCCACCAGGAACTCGGTTCACATAAAAAGAATTGTGGTAAATTCTATCTCCAACTTTCATTGAATATAATTTTTGTTCCAGAGTTTGTTCTTCTTTTATTTCTTGTTTTTGTTTTTCTTGTTGAGACAACGTTGGTTTATTTGGTGCTTTAAAAACAACATAGCAAATATAACAAAAAGATAATATTGATATAATTACAATAAACACATCAATGGGAGTAATTTCAGTTTCAGGAAACATTAATAAAATATTTAAGATATTCATAGTTTTTATTTTTATAATTACGATAGGGAGAATTAGTTTGTTACAGGATTCATATCTTTCATGAAAAAGAATGGTGTAAAATTCCCTTGCGAGCATCCAGGAACAGGGAGAAGTTCATCTCCTTTATTGTCAACACCTTCCATTTGAGCAATAGATTGATACCAAGTGTTTTTAAAATAAGATTGAATTTTACTTAATTCAACAAGTACATGACAACCACCTCTTGTTTTGATAATATGGAGTGCATCTAAATTTATAGTATTCCTATCATTTAAAGTTCCCAATACAGTTAAAGGTTCAACTCCATCAAAATCGAAATCCATATAAACCTTTCTTGAATGAGCTGTTTGAATTTCAGATAAAACTTCTGTATGTGGATTATAACCGGTATACGGTTTGGTTATTAAGTGAGCAAACTTAATTAAAGAATTGCGGGTTGCTTTTTCTAAATCTCTTGGATTTGGATTTATATACAAAGCTAAGGCTTGTTGTGGAATGGGGAGACCCTTATAAGTATAACTCCCAAGAGCACATTCCAATTGTTTGATTTTTGATAAAAGATATGCTTTATTTGAGGTGAATCTTTTTAATTGAGTTTGACGTGAAGGGAGAACTAATCCTTCTGAGTATTTAGCTCTTGCAAACAAGCAAATATAATAAGTTTCATTAGGTTTTAAATCCGGTAACCAATCAATAAATTCTATTAATCTTTTTTCATCGTTTATTATTTTATAATTATTTGACATATTAATATTCTGTTTGTTTATAGAGTTCTACTTGTTTCAAAACTTTAATAAGGATTTCTACATCTAACGAAATAAGTTTTGGATTTGTTTCATTGAACATTGTATTTAGTATAGCTTCACCTTCTCTTACGGCCATAATATAATCATCTAATTCCTCGCCCATATTATTGGTAAGGCGTATTCTATTTGGGAGTTCTACATAATCCAAATCAGGGAGAAGTAGGGGTTTAACTACCTGGTTAATTGAATTGATAACAATTAATTTAAAAGCATGAATTTTACTTGTATATCTTATTGAGTCTTGCATTACTTTTTATTAATTATTTCTTCCCATCTTGTTTTTGCTGCAGCAAGTTGTGCTCCTTTTTTAAACCTTTCATTGGAATCTATCCAAGAGAAGGCAGTTTTAAACCAGGTCTCCACTTGCTTTCTGGGGAGATTTTCAATTTTTCCTATAAGAAGAATTTTAATTATTGATTGAATATTAACTTTTGGCATTAAATTATAATTACGAATTTACTTCAGGTGTTGTTACAATAACCGGTGTATAAATCATCCGGTATCCAGCTTTAACTTTTTCAATGACCTTGAACCCGAACTTCTCGTAAAACCCCTTTAGCTTAGCTGTAGGTATTTTATTCTTTTTATTCATTCCAAGTGCAACAACTGGATGTTGCATCATTTGCCATCCATTACCTGTTACGTTTGCAGTTCTCAAGGTAATGGGGATATTGGTTCTATTTGAAACCTCAATTAGAGCTTTCATCATTTCAGTGGCCTGGCCATTTTTCCTTTTAGCTGGGTCCGTTGAAATACATTCCAGTTCAACTGAATCATCATAGATAAAAAGTAAAACCCCAACCAGGTCACAACCATATACAGTGAATTCATTACCCATGAATATTACTGCAGCATTCATATCAACTAATTGTTGAAGAAATGGGTGTTCAACTTTTTTAATTTGGTTAAAGAAACCTTTGCCTTCAGTTTCGAACTTTGGATACAGTTTGTTTTTATTATTCATAGCAGTTAGCTTTTATATCTTCGATTGATGTGAGTTGTGTTTCTTCTGCTTTATAACTATGAAGCCAGTATATATTATGTAATTGCAATACTTCAATAAATTTCTGATTTAAATCTCGTTTGTGTTGGTCAATCTTTTCATATATTTCGTCACATTCTTCATCGGTTAAAGTTAAGTCTTCAAGCTGTTTATTCAATTCTTCTGGAACATAATCAGCTTGCTTATTATCAAACCAATCAATTAAACCATCACACAAACTTGCATTCATTATTTTGAATGAGAATTTCTTTTCTTTAAGATGATGTAAAAGTTCAATCATCAGCTCCAGTTGACCATAACCATCAAAGACGGTATGACAATAGAGTTCTTGTCCTTCAGGAAGACCGGCAAAGTATTTGAGAGTTTCTTCCCGGTTTTCTTTCCAGAATCTTTCTCTCATATCGAACCATTCCCATTCAATTTTATTTCTTTCCAGAATGCGAATTAATTCTTCTGGGATGTCCATCTGAAATCCATTTTCGAGGACTAATGCTTTATTATTATTTTTACTCATAAGACTTTAATTACGAATTTAATTAATTATTTGTTACAAATATAAATTTTCCAAACACATTGAAGTTTGGTGTATATCTTAATAAGTCAAAAAAGCTCAATTTCACAACCAGGTTACGCCAGGTAAAAATAAAAAAGGAGAGTAATTAAACCCTCCTCTTCAATTAGTCTTAAAACTCAAATTTAAAACTTATTTTTTACCTTTTTTCAATACTTCCAATATTTCATTTACTGTTCCTTTGTTGGTTACACATTGAAAGATAATGCTTAACAGTTGTACTTTATTTTGGTCATACAGTTCAGGTTTTTTATCTGTCTGTGCAATTGCATCACCAATTTTTTGTAAAGGCGTAGAGGAAGTGGATACAGCCGATTTTGGGGAGAGATGCTTTGCTGTAACTTTTACAGGTTTGATGTCCTTTTTATTAAGCTTAACTCCTTTTGTTTTTGCAACTTTTACAGCCGTTTTAACACGAATTTCATGTTCTTTTGTTCCCTTCTTTATGGCTTGTTCGATTTCTGCTTCAGCTTTTTCAGGGGCATCTTTATGGATAGAAAACAATCTTGCAACCATTGAATCCTGTAAAACTCCTTTGGCAAGCATCAGGTGATATTTCTTTGGGGTTTTCACCAAACTTAAACAGAAGTATACACGATTTTCAGGGTGTCCGGTTTTCTTTGCAATTTCTTTTACTTCCCATCCATGTCCAATTAATTTGGTAAAAGACAATCCCAATTCAATGGTTGAAAATGATTTACCGGAATTAGAGTTAATCATTCTGAAAAGTGATTGCTCCGGTGTTTCTTTTGTGGCAAGTATGGCGGGAACTTTTTTAATTTGTTCTCCAGCTTTTAGAAGGAGTTCAACAGCCTTCATTCTACGATGTCCTTCTCTTAAGAAAAAACGACTTTTGGAGTTCGGATTGGGAATAACTCTTAATGGTTCTTCTACACCATTTTCTTTAATTGATTCTTTTAGAATTTCAAAATCATCAGAACCATAATCAATACGTTGATTAAAATCCGGTTCAACATCAATCAAGTGTGGTGGTATATGAAACATTTTACTGGAAGATATTTCATTATCACCTTTCTTTGTCGGTGGTTTTCGGTTCGTTAATGGAACCCTTTTCTTCTTGGTTGCAGTAGCCATATTAAGATTTTTAACTTTAAGTTTATAACCGATTTAACGGTGAAATTAAAATAAAAGTTACAAACATTGATAAAAAGTTGTTTAAAACTTATTAACACCAAGATTGTTAATAACTTACAAATTATTCATATCTTTCATCCACAAATGTAATATCTTCAATATCATCCCCATGATAAGTAAGGATTTCTACACCAGGGAAGGCTTTCTGAGCCACTTTTTTGGAGGCAAATACTTCAAAACTGGAAAGACTATTCTCTATTTCTTTTTTCCACATATCAGTAAATGAAGGTTGATAATATTCATCCTTATTAGATGTTCCAAATGGCATTTCTGTATCTTCCTCAAGTCCATCAGCAGGGAGAGAGTCGCCTACACCATTCTCATCAAGATTACGATGTAATCTGGGATAGGCTTTTTCCCGGATGAGTTCATAATCTTTCTCACTTGGGTCATCAATGTTAAAATCATCCGGTACAACAATGCGAGTTGTTACTGATACTGTTACAAGGATTGCTTTCATGATTTAAATGTTTTAAATAAGATTGTACTATGTACAATTATTAATATTGTAATTCCAAATTGGAGATGTATCATACTTTTAAAAGTCCATATAGCTATCAAAGCTATTAATAAAGAAAATATAATCCACTTTTGTGCTTTATTGATTTTCATAATATAATTACGTTATTAAGGGAGAGTTTGTTACAAATTTTGTTTTAATTTTTATAAATGATTTATTAAACCTGCATAGACTGACCACCAGTAAACCTGAAAAAAGAATGAAGGATAAAAAACCCACCATTGTGAAAATTTGAACTTTCGGAATGAATCTCGAATCTATTTGTCCACTCACCTTTATCCGGAAGTATAACATCTGAATCAATTCTGATGGCAGGGAGAGCAGGTTTACTCATATTGATAATACATTTTTAACTTCATCAATTTTTAAACGTTTACCTTCTTCAATCCCAAGTTTGTAAACTTCTTTTGCAAATGTATTAATATTAAATTTATTACTCTTTGCTATTCTGAGTTGAACCATTCTCACCAATTGTTTTGCAATAGTTCTTTTAGGAAAATCATAATTCATAATTGATTTAATAAGCTCATAATCTTTGCTGTCATCATAAACAATATAATTCAATATTAAATGTTGATTACAAAGATATACATTAATTGAATAAAGTTTATGATAAGGAGAAACTACCGAAGCAGTTCCACAATGGGAAATGTATATTTTGGGTTCATCGAATTCAAATACCATTCCACCTGAATAACCACCTGGTTTTTCTTTTCCACCTGAGTAAAGAGTTACATCCATGATTGAATTACGTTTTGTTGATAGAATTTGTTACCATTTCTATAACTTTTGGTTTTGTAATATAATTCCATTCAAATACATCATGACTCCTATAATCTTTTGGACGTTCTACTTTATTGATTTCTGCTTGGTTAGGTGAAACATTTTCTCTTGTCAAATCCCTAACACAAATTCCACCCAATCTATTATAAACCCATTCAATTTCAGTGTTATCCCCTCTTTTGTAAAGAGCTTTTGCGAGCTTATGACAGAGTGCTAAACTTGGTACAATTATTCCCATATAAGAACTACTGGAAATCATTTTACCTAATGTTTTGCCGGTTACTTTATCAGTCATGTAAAACTCATCCATTTCATTTACATAAGATGAAACAAGTACACCAGATTTCTTTACCTCAAACAATGGACGTACATCATTGTATATTGTTACAGTACCATTTGGTTCAAATTCTTCATTCAATTCTTCTGAAAGGATTTTCATTACTAAATCCTTATTACAACGCTTTGTACCAATTTCCCATAAGCGAGGCTTACCTTTCAAATCAAAGTATAAATCAATTAGTAATTCAACCTGAGAATAGGTGTAACGACTTGTTATACCAGTATGGTATTTACCAAAACCCAGATAAAATTCCTTAATCATTTCCTTTTGTAAAAGCCCATCTAAAAGTTCATATGCAAAATGTAGCACATGGTCTTCACCAACAGAAAAATCCTGATTGCGATTGTATTTACCATCTTTAACAAGAAAATCATAGAACATGAAATTCTTTAGCAAACCAATAACAAACTTATCTTTTATTTTTACGTCTTTCATAATGTAGTTACGTTAGGGAGAAGTTATTTGTTACAAGATTCATCAAATGGTTTTCTGCCCATTGCATTGCAGATTGTCTTGCATGATGGTTGTGATTCAGTTTAGGATTTTTATAGCTCCATTCCATAGAGTTCCAAAATATTCGTGAACATTCAATATAATCATCAGAATTACCTATCCTTTTCACATTGATAAAACAAGATTGGTCACTACCATGACTATTTGTAATAAGATGATAAGCAAGTTGATTTCCAACAAACCCTTTCCCATCAATCTCCCATCTAATATGAGAATTATCAGGATAAATTTTGCTATTATTAAATGTGAGTTTATTTTTAATATTCATATTCTTACTATAGGGAGAGTTTGTTACAAACAATTGGAAATAGTATTTAAAATTTTAATACCTAAACTATCATTAATGACTTTTTCTTTTGCTTTGATTATAGCATCCATCTTTTTTAATTGCAGTTTTTTTTCTTCTTTTTGTTTCTGAAATATTGGTTGTAAATAAATTTCGTATTGTTGATTAAGATAATTTAAATCATTATCAGTTAATTTATATTCATAATTAATTTCATAATCATTTTTATCATCAATCCACAAACCCATTAAATGAGTTGAGTCCGATTTATATTTAATAGAGTCTTGAGTAAATTTTATTATTTGAATTCTTACATCATGTGATTTGATATCATTGCTATTCGTATATGTAAAAAGCCTATACCTATACATAACATTACATTTTTTATTTAAAATTTTCAATAAACTTCCATCTCCATCAAATTCGACACACTCATAATATATTTCCCAATCATCAGGATTGTTTTTAAATGAATCTCCAATCGTTTTAACAAGCGAAGAATCTGGTTTTATTAATTGCTCATTTGAACAAGATGTAAAACCAATAAATAAAATTAAAATTATTAATATTTTTTTCATAATTTAATTACGTTATTTGAATAATAATTGTTACACAACTAAAGTTTGAACAAACTCATTGAATATTTCCTGCGCTTTTTCAGCAGCTTCTTCTGGTGTATTGAATTCACCTAAAATTTTGGTATGATTTGCTCTGGCGAAATTTTGGTTCATAATAGGATAAGAATATAAAAAATATTTAATAACCTTTTTTCCTTTACGTCTAATTTCAAACCAGCACTCTTTTTGTCCTTCAATAAAGCCAAAAGATGAATTTCTTTCTATTATTAATTTATCGAATGACGTATCCCAATTAAGTTGTTTAATTTTCATTTTGCTTCTGAATTATATAATTCGTAGTTTTTTGTTTCCATTGTAATACCATGATGACCTCCACAAACCGGACACCATGTATCTTCGTTATCAGGGTCTTCAACAGGATTAACCATTCCTGTATTTTCATTTACCCACGCTTTTACTTCTACTTCAGTTGAACCACAATTTGAACATATTGAATGTTCTAACTCTGTTTCATCTTTAATTGAAAAACTATCTTTTGAATCAAAATTATTTTTTGCATATTGTTTTGCTGTGTTTATAACAACCACTTTTACAAGGCTTAAATTATTATATATCTCTTTATCAAAGACTGCAACAGTCGTACCATTACTTTTTAATAAAGCATATTGTCTGTGATTACTAAATAAACTAAAATTATGTTTCATGATTCAATTACGAATTAAGTTTTTATTTTGTTACAAATTAATCCTCTGATTTTTTCTCGGCAAATAATCTTGTTCCCATGTTCATGAAGTTATTATATGCATCTACACCCATATCATCTCGAAGTTCACATTTTGCATCAACAAGTTTACCTAAATAGTTCAACCTTTCAGATGAAGTTTTATTTGAGTCATTGAATTTCATATTTAAATCAAGAATGCGATTAAATATTTCGTGTTGTTTTTCGTTTAACATAACTTAATTACGGAATTATATTTAAAGTTGTTACAAATTTATTTTTTGTTGTAAAAAATATATGGAAATTCACCCTCCAGTTTATACAAAGAAACTGTACCATTTATTGACCTGATTACAAAATAAGGACTTGGATATGTTTTTCTGTATTCTTTTGCCCATCTTTTTCCTTCCTCTCCATTTCCAGAAAGTTCCAAATGCTTTTGAAAAATATAATTCCCATTTTTGAGTTTTAATTCTTTTGGTATATATTCAGTAGTTGTACTCATAACTTAATTACGAAATAAGATTTTGATTTGTTACAAAGATATTATTTTCCAAGTTTATTGAAGTTTGGTGTATATCTACATAAATCAAAACCTCAACTTCGTAACCAGGTTACGCCTCCAGGGTAAAAACAAAAAGCCCCGACTTTTTACAGCCAGGGCTTTTCAAATAGAACAGAATAAACAGAAGGAATTATTACATCGGAGTATTTTCCACAGTTTCATACACTATGAACTTATCCGGTATGTTTTCAGAATCAAGAGTTTGTTTTAATTCATCAAACTCTTTTTCTAATTCTTCATTAATATCTTTATCCTCATCAATGGATATATTTGTACACCAAAAATTATTATCACCTACAATAATAAAATGACGTTGCTTTTTTACGATTGGATATTTCTCGCAGAATTGGTCAAACATCTTTTTGACAATCTCGTTGTTTTCTACTTCTTCTCTGTAAACCTTCAGAAGTACTTGTTGAAACTTTCCATTAAATCCTCCAGAAGTTTCCAGCATAGAAGTCATGATGCCATTATGAATATCGTAACCTTCTTTGCGTATTGGTTTTTCAAAATCAGGTGTTTCTCTTGCAAGCATAATCATTGCTCGGAAGTTGAAGTTTTTTATTTGTTCTCTTGTCATGATTCAATTACGAATTTATTTTCAGATTTGTTACATTATCATATCACGAACCATCAAATCTTTACAAAAAGTTGCCACACATTCTAAGATAGCGAATTCTTTTGATAATGATGTATGTGTGTATAATGTTGCTTGATTTCTTACAATTGAAAATGTATATGATTTTGTTTGAAAATTATGAGGTGGGTATTCAGATTTTAATATGGTATTAAATACTCCATTATCAATTTCTTCAACTTTTTTAATTAAAGCCCATATATCTCTATTGGTAGGATTGTGTTCTAATTCATAACCCAAAAACTTTGATATTGCGAAAGAATTTATTTTATTTTTTTCCATGATTTTAATTACGTTATATATTTACAATTTATTACAAACCAAGTACAACAGTATCTTCTGTGTATTCGATAAAAGAATAATAAACTGCACTACATTTTACAATAAATCCAGCTTCATCTTTTTTGTCTGGGTATGCAATTTCCCATCTTGAAAAGCCTTCTTTAATTATTGTTTCACCCAGGGGTTTTAAATCTTTTATTTTTACTTTACCATAAAGCAAAGATTTATATAATCCTGTATGATGAAGTTCAGGGATGTTCTTTTTAATTTTCTTCATCATACAGTTTAGCTCGGAAGTTTATTTCAAATTCGGCAAGTTCAAGTTGAACATCATCTATATAAACATATAATGTATCATTTTGAATAGATGTTGTTATACCACAACTATCTAATTGTTTTTTAGCTTTTTCTAAATTTGTCATGATTCAATTATGAATTAAATATTGAGTTTGTTATAAGGATTAAAACATTACATTTCTGTTAATGGTATCATCAATTTCATCAATTGTTTTACCAATATACTCACAAACTTTTTCCATATCATCCGAAGGAATTGTACGCAATGATAATAGATTATTTTGAATAGCCATTAAATTGGATTTTGCATTTGTAAGAGTCTGAAAATCTTCAATAGCCTGAATGTCTGTTGCTGCATCTTTAAAATCAGGTCTTTTACGTAAAGACTCTAATCCTTGAACTAATTCTTCGGGTCGAAAAGAAACAGCACCAACATTAATCCAAGCTCTTTTAATAAGAACTTCAGGACAGGTGTTACCAGTTATTCTGCGGTATTCTTTTTTGTAATCAGCAATTACTTGTTCTATGTTTTCTACTTTTGGCATATTATTTTTTTGTATTATCAATGTAAGTAATAGCAATCATCCATCCAAATTTATTACTGTTTGTATGGGTATCGACAACCTCGTATATTGGGTTAGCTTCTTGCCATTTATCTATTTGTTTAGTGAGTTCATCACCAGCATAACTTGCATTTTCACTATTTGTAAATACTTTAACTCTTTTCATGATTTAATTACGTAAGTGAGAGTTTGTTTGTTACAGATTATTTAATAACAAGGAATAGCACAGATTTCAAATGTTCTTTCATCTGGAGATTCATCATTCTCTTCATTTTGAATTGTTGCTCCAAATGTTTGACAACCATTCATATCTGGAGTTAAAATAACATCAGGGAGAGAATGTAATGTAGCAGAATAAGCAGCATTTTCTTCTCTGACTATTTGTTCGAGTAATGGTGTAATATCAATTGCTTTTTCATCATCTTCAGGCTTGCAAGTAATAACACAAATAAGTGTATTCTCATCTGAGTTATATACAGCATAAACTGAAGTTTTACGCATTATTGCTTTGATTTTTTTCATGATTAAATTGCGATAATAAATTAATTTTTGTTACAAATTTTTATACAACTTAGTAATTTCACCAGAAACATAATTCACCAAAAAATTTGACGTTGAATTTCCTTCAGCGATGTTGATTAATGAACTTTCTGTTTTAAGACCTGAATCAATAATGTTTTGTAATTGTTCAATATCTTGTCTTGTTGGATAAATTTTATTCTTCAGCAAATCTATCTTTGGGTAATTTTCAGTAGACCAACCAATAGCTTCTAAATATCCTTTTGGATTGTTATCAAATTGACTTATTTCTGAGTCAATCCAATT
>Ga0075163_10004151_pt1 | contig 19417 bp, 5 predicted proteins | sample JI1023141ADNA_FD_71478 | JGI IMG/M metagenome (GOLD analysis project Ga0075163, IMG submission 71478) | Wastewater effluent complex algal communities from Wisconsin, to seasonally profile nutrient transformation and Carbon sequestration -... | ecosystem: Engineered > WWTP > Effluent > Algae...
TATCTTGCTAGAAGCCCGAGACAGCAAAGAAAGTGGGGCTGGCTACCAGTGGAACATGAACTGGATGCATACACGCGCAGAGCTAGATCAGGTACTGGAAGCTAGCCGCTGCCTCGATCTTGATCATACCGAGACGCGAGACGCTCTTATTGCCTCTATTTTTAGCGATGCTGTCAAAAATCGTGGCAACTTTATCATCCACAATATCCATGGTGCAGAAGCTGCTGCACTGGTTTTGTCTTACTTTTTTGATCCCTCCAATAGCGAAGACATGCACTCTGCAGAGCGTATTGTCCTTGCTATCAAACAACACCAGATTGCGCCACCCGAATTTATGGCGCGCACAGTCGCTGTATTTTTGATCAGACAATTTCAGCTTGAGTCCTTTGACAGGCTGGTAGCACACAGCGCTACGACCGACATCCACAAAGGTAGATTACACAAAATGGTGCTGTCCATCTACAGCAAAATCAGGCAACCTTATATAAAAGCCCATCTGACAGCCGATCTCGGGCGCATTGATTTTACGACCGAAGAAAGAGAAATGTTGCTTGAAATCGGCATAGAAGATTGGTACGTCCCCCATCCAGAAGTAAGAGCCTCAGCCATTGCTCATGCTCTCATAGCAGGCGATCATTCGATTAATTACAACAATCCAGACGGCTTTGCCAAAATCGCATTAATCAGAGGACCTTACACCGAAGCCTATTTTGAAGATGGCACCATATATGATTCACTGGAATCAGCCATGGCCAGTTTTGGCGATAGTTACAATATCCTTTTACCAGAAGTGCGCTCTCTGGCGCTCAATGGCATACGTCGCACGCACTCGGCGGTTACTCGCGTGCTGCGAATAATGACAGAGTTATTTGCTGGGATTACAGTTGGTCCAAGAGACAACATCAATAACCTCTCAGGCAACGAACTGGTCAGAGAAGCAATTGAAAGAGCACGTCAAAAAAATCCGGACATATTTGAGTCAAGCCAGGGTTTTAGCTCAGATGAAGGCCACAAGAACAAAGAACGAGCGATCAAAAGAGTCGGTGATATCTTAATTGCCTGGAAAAAGGAAAACGGCGCCATGCCCTTTTGCGAAAGGGAACATAGCCAGTCCGAACCAGGTCCCGGACGTTTGCCATTCTGGAATGCACCGCTACGCTATCCCCTTCGTGATCAACTCGGCGAGCCGATTATCTCAAGTCTCACGGAGCTTGAACAAAGACAGTTTGCATTTGCCTTCAGAATTAGAGAAATAGCCGTTGAGTTGTTACGCGCTGAACAGTGGTTCTTTAACTAGATGCCAGGCTCGTTTTGCCGCGCACTCATACTTTCCATTAGCTTGAGTATTTGTATAGATGCCCAAGTCCTGGCTCAATTTCAGGCAATCCCCGGAGACCTCCCGCCTCAAGCGGCTAGGGCCTGGCGCAACGCACGCAATCAAGCCACAAAAGAAAACTATAAGGCGGCTCTTTTGCACATGGATGAGTGTATAAAAATAAGCCCTACGTCCTGGAAAGCCTACCTTGACCGCGCTGCGATGAAATCTTCACTCGGTGAATATGAAGCAGCCAAACAAGACTGGGAAATTGTACTCAGGAATGGCAAAGATTTTAAACTGCTCAGATCTGTAGCCCATTGCTCACTGGGCGGCTACTACTGCGGCAAAGGCGACACCATAAATGGGCTCAAAAACTATGATCTGGCTTTGATCTTAAATCCACAATATACAACTGCTCGCAAAATGAGAGCACAAGTACTTATCAACACTAAACAGATAAGCAAGGGACTGGCAGATTATGACTATTTGATCAAAACAGCAGTGCAAGGCGATACCGAGACCTATCACTTTGAAAGGGCGCGCGCCTGTGAGCGGGCTGGACTCTACAAAGAGGCAATTGCCGACTACGCTCAAATCCTGCAGAGAGAAAAAGATCAAGACGAAGCTCTCTATAAAAGAGCTATTTGCCGCAGCAAGCTCGGTCAAATGAATTTGGCACTCAAAGATATCAATGATGCCATCAAGTATAGTGGCGACAATAGTCGCTATCTGGATACCAGGGCACAAATCTATGACAAACTCAACAAGAGCTCACTGGCCAAACGAGATAGAGCCAAAGCTAAAAGCATCAATGGATTCTTCGAGTAGACTGTTGTAATACATTCAGTATGGGTTGGCAAGATTGACCACCGATTTGCCGGAGTGGTAGCATCATCTAGCCAATCGATTATTTGGACAGATACAGTACAGTGCGCCCTGGTATTCATGGAAGTTATAGCGTCAGTTGATGGTAACGGCAAAATACTGAGCATTAGCCAGAACTGTTTTGACGCGTGGAAACTGGCTAGCGACGAACTTATTGGCCGGTCAATTTTTGACATTCTCTATACCGAAGATCAGCTGACAGCGCAGCAAGCACTATTGTCTGCCACCTTTATGAAGCAACCAACCAAGTTTGAATGTCGCGTCAACAGGCGTGATGGCATGGTTGTGCCGATGTACTGGACTGCTCAGTGGTCAGATGTGGACGATGCTATGCTCCTTGTGGCCCAGGATCACATCGCGCCAAACCAGGGGCAAAACGACCCCTTCAAAGAAAGCCGCGAAATGCTTCGTTTCCTTATGGAAAGCATGCCTATGGGTTTGTTTTTAGCCAGTGTCGATGGCAAAATCGACTTTGCTAACAAACTACTGGAGACAATGCTTGAGACTGGCTCACTGGGTCTTTCTGAGCGCCTGGTCAAAGCGGTGTTTCCTATGGAAATGCGTCTGGGCTCAAGCGGTGAAAATGCCTTTGCTGCTTATATCGATCGCAAAACCCAGATGCGCATCTTGACTGCCAAACAAAGAGAAATACCAATTGAATTTTCGCTCAAGCGCATCAATGTCGGCAGCCTGCCGATGTATCTGGGTGTAATTGTTAATACGAGCGAGCGCTATGAGCTGGAACGCACCAAACAAAAGTTTTTGGACAGCGTCAACAATCAAATCAAAGGTCCTCTGACAGCCATTATGCTCCATATTGAGCTGACACTCGAGGGCGTCCACGGCACGCTACACGAGCAAGGCAAACGCCGCGCTGAGTCAATCCTCGGTGATATCCGCGAGATGATGGCCAGTATCGACAGCCTACTGGAAGTAAACAAGTTACAACAAGGTAGCTTTGAGCTGGATTTAGCACCCAACAATCTAATGAGCCTGGTCAGACAAACACTGATGATGATGCTCTCCGATATCCGGCAAAAAGAGCTGGTCCTCGAAATCAACGGACCAGAACCAGCCGTAATGGTGGACGAAGAAAAAATACTGGGAGTAATTGTCACTCTCTTTAATAACGCTATCAAATACTCGCCGGTAGGCGCCAAGGTAAGAGTGCAGATTATCGAGTCCCAGGATAAAGCGAGAGTCGAAATCATCGACCGTGGTCCTGGTATGACCGACGATCAAAAAGAAGCCTTATTTGACCCGCTCAGACAGCCTACAGTAACAGCCGAAACAGGCTCTGTTGGCACAATACTGGCAGCCAAACAAATCGTAGAAAAACACGGCGGTAGCATGGGCGTAATAAGCCACCAGGGTGCTGGTTCCAATTTTTGGTTTGAATTGCCCAGGGCTGAATAAATATGCTTTTTAAAATTCAGTTGCGAGGGACAGTTAGTGCCGTCCGAGACAAAATAATTGACATTTCGTAAAGACTCCGCCATAACGTCAATACAGGCGCAATTGCTCACATAGCCTGGAGCTGCGCAGTCGCGACAAAGCCAGACAGTAAACGCTGACAGTTGGACTTTTCTGAGAAAAATCTTGTCAAGCAATAACCCATACTAATTTATGATAACCCTCGTATGGGATTTCAAGGCAAGCGGAGCAATTTATGCAGTTTAGCAACAGACCAGGCAAAATTAGTGGAATCATTCTTTTGGCGGCAGTTTCTTTTGCTTCGACAATGGGGATGGCGGCTCCAGCCGAGGCTCAAAAAGCAGCAGTAGCTAAAAGCTACAAAGTTGGCTACTTCAATCTAACTATGGTCAAACTGGCTTGCCCTGAAGCAGCTGGTAGCGAAGCACTACGCTTGCAAGCCGAAGCCCAACTAAAACGAGATGCCGAAGAAGGAAACCGCAAGCTTGAAAAAGCCCAGGCGGAAAAAATGCCTCAGGAAGATTTGCAAAAAATGGCCCGCACCATTCAAACCGAAATTAACGCCAAGCAGCAGGCCCTGGCCCAACTATTGCAAACCGCTAGCGCTCAGGCAAACGAAAAGATCGCCAGAGCTGTAAATACAGTGGCCAAAGAACAGAGTCTGGATCTGGTAGTAGATGGAGCTGGTGTTTTTACCGGCGGTCAACAGGTACTGGACAACGGTGTTGATATCACCAGTGATACCATCAAAAAGCTCCAACCTGGTTATCAACCTACAGTGCGCGCAGCCGAGGCCCCAGCCAAAGCAGCACCTGTAGCAAGCCAGGCTAAAAAGACACAGTAACAATCAAATCTTAGCGCTTCGCAACTAACACCTCGAGTTCTTTGAGGTGTTTTTGCCATTGCAACATTTTAGCGGGCTCACGCAAACGCTTGATGGCGCATTGATAGGCCAGCACAGCTTCAGGTAGTTGCCCCTGGCGCTCCAGAACGACAGCGAGACCCAACAAAATATCTGGGTCCCGGGGGTACCACTTGCTACCAAGCAAAAATGTCTTTTGCGCCTCGACTAAATTGTTTTCCTTTAGATAGATATTGCCCAGAGCCTGGAAGCAGGCTGGTCCAGGATCTTCTTTCTTTATTTCAGTTTGATATTCTTTCTTGGCCCCGTCAAGTTGGCCCATTGACACAAGTATTTCAGCTTTAAAATTACGGGCTTCGGTGTATTTGCCGCCATGCTCTTTGATAGCAATGTCCAGCTCAGTCAGTGCCTCTTGCTTATCACCTAGCTTAAAAGCTACTACCGCTTTACCAAGGTGGGCCTGAGGGTTGATGTGCTTTTTTGCCAGTGCAATTGCCGTATCCAAGTTAGCTACCGCGCCAGTAAGATCACCACTTTGAGCCTGCGCAAGGCCAAGCCCCGTATAAAGATCTGATGATTTGACTCCCATACTTTGAGCGAGTTCATAGTGCTTGATAGACTCGGCGAGCCTTCCTTGTGATTTAAGCAAATTGGCCAAAAGCAGCACTGATTCTTTGTGCTTGGGCTTGAGAGCCAATACCTTTTGACACTCGCTCATAGCTAGATCCATTTTATGCTTGCGCACATAACAAGTACAAAGACCATAATGCGCTTCCCAGAGGTCGGGATTGATGCGCAAGGCCAATTTGTAGGCCTCGATAGCTTGCCTGGTATTACCGTTAAACAGGTTAAAGTTGCCTAGATCCAGTTTTTCGATAGCATGCACTTTAGATACATTGCGCACTTTAGATACGCCAAGGGCAAAAGTCTTGCCACCGCCAGAAGTGGCAGGCTGGGACTGGAGCGGCAACACAAAGATGCTGTTCAATGTCAGCAAGAGCAGGCCGACACCAATACTTTTTTCCATTACTACAGCTCTGGAGCCAAACATCAAAAGCACTCGCAAGCTTTGAGACTATTTACCCTGAGGTTAGATTACTGCGCTTCAGGCTGTGCCGTCAAACTTGTCGTGGCCAGTGCATTTTTTGCTTCCGGGCTCTCCGACTGGCCAATTGTACTGGCAGTCAAACTTGCCAAACCATCAGGTACAGCAGGGCTCGCAGCTTGAGGAGCAGCGGTAATGGCGTCTGGCAAAACTGGACTGGTGGCAACATCGGAGGGACCAGGCTGAGCACTAGTGCTCGGTGCCGTTACCGGTGCCGGTGCTGCACCCGGTGGAGTCACAGCTGGAGGCAAATCCGACTCTTTTAACTGTTTGCGTAGAGTGTCCATGGCAGTATTGGTAGCAGCTTTGTTAAAGCTATAGCGCAGACCCCCAAAGATACGGAAGTCAAAACCGGAAATACCAGGTACACTGCGACCCTGCCAGTTAAAAACCGGTTCGGCGCGCACAAAAGTTACTAGACCTGGTACCTTTTTGGAAACCTGACGATTAACCTCAAATTGCGGAATCATCGCCATATTGGACTGTCCGGGAATAGCATTGTTGTTTCTGAAGTTTGAAACAAAAGTATCCACAGCCGAAAATGTCCATGGACCGCGTCTGTGCAAAATACCAAAGGTATAAAAAGGGTCTATCTCGCGTGTGGGTGCAACGAAATAATTTTTGCCTCGCATCTGCAGCTGAATATTACCAAAAACAATCGTGCTGGGATTAAGCACATGAGTCACAGTAACTCCGGGCAACCAGTCAAATTGGTGCAAATGCGAAGCTTGCCATATTTCTCTGGCTTGCAAATCGAATTGCAGGTTTGTCCTGCTACGAATCGGGATCTCATGACGCAAGCCCCACGAAAGAGACTGAGTGGTGGGACGACTGAGAATACCGTGATTAGCAAAAACGTCTTTGAGCAAAAAATAGTTAGTGTAGATACTTGTGCGCGGCAAAATGCGATAACCAACAGTCAAGTTAGGCAATGTCCGAAAGACGTAATCAGCCTTTTGATTTCTGTTGGTAAAAAATACGTTTGTTTCTCCGCGCTGACTGATTTCAGTGCTGGAGTTTATCCACAGCCGACTGGGCAAACGCTGCAAAAGATAAAAGGTCGGACCTGGCCGGATAAGTTCACGCTCGCGACCAAGACCAATGGGCGTAATGTCGGTCGGAATAATACTGGGCGGAGGTGCTACGGACTGAGCATTAGCACTGCTAATAGTGGCAAAAGCAACGCATAATGCGGACAACGAGCCCGCTGTCAAAATTTTTCGGTTTAGTAAATTTGGCAAAAAAGAGATAAAAATTGTCGGTTACCTGCGCCATACTCGAGTAAGACAGCGATCATAGTACTAGGAAGCAGTAATGAAAACCAAACGGTAAGCATAGCCCGCCCAAATTTTACTTGCGGTTTTGCGCCTACCCACCATCAGGTTTAACTTGGGCGAACAAGCAAATTGAGCCACTCCGGAAGTGTTTTTTTCAAGGCCACAGCACGATACTCTTAGAGTAATTTCACCATTACTTTGCTCCACTCTGCACCATAATATGATATCGAAAAGGGCTATTGGCCTATATTTTCAGCAGCTAAGCGCTTCTTAAAAACACGGGTATCAAACTTGAAAAAAGTACTCTTCAGCCTCGTCAGCTCATCGCGCGCCCTGGGTGTGGCTCTCGTCAAAAAAGGCTTGAGCAAAAAACGCCGTCAAAACAGAGCAATGCACAGAATCGAGCTGCCAGCTTGTGGCAAAAAGTTCTTAGCTGCATCGCTTTTGTTACTGGTAGCGACCCCGCAATTGACACAAGTAAGAGCTTACGCGCAAGCATTTGAGCAACCTGCGACAGTGGCCACAGTGCCACAAAATTTTTCACTAGAAAGCGCCAGCGCCAATATACAAACAGTTGCAGGACTTGGTGCTGGAGCTTTCCAGGGGATAAACATCACATCAGACAAATTACCTAGTGGCACTGCCACAGATTCTCAGAGCAACAGTCAATCGCAGGCACCGACAGTGCCTCCGGCGCCGGGGATGCCACAACTTGATATGGTGACCGGGCTTGTACCAGTCGTTGCTGGAGTCACTCTCACGCCGGATGTACCGGTTTTGCCTACGACCGGTCCTGCGACCAATAGCGATGCCGCTAATCAAGTTACAACTTCAATAAGTGCGCCAACATCAGCAAATAGCGAAACATCTTCTTTAATAGGTCAACCAGCAGCGGCAGTCGACGCAGGCAGCACCACGACCATAACAGCTCAAGCCGCTCCAGCAGCGGATCTGAGCGATAGTTCAACTACTATTATGGCAGTCAGTCAGCCCGTAGAATCAAGTAGTACTGCTGCAGTTATCACACAATCCAATCAAGGAGCCGAATTAGCTAGCTCCACGTCCGACAGCTCGACAGTTGCAGCCATATCCAGCTCAGATAGTACCTCCAGCGCCCCAGACCCTGGTAATGTCACAATCACAACGGCACCTGGCGACTCATCATCGGCAAGTGCCAATAACGTCGCTCCACAGGCGGCCCAGACAACCGACTCGACTTCAGTAGCGAGCGCAATTGCCGGCACCAGCCAGTTGACCCAAACGCCACAGGTCACCTTAACTACCAATAGTCTTTTTAGTTCTGGTACTAGTTTAGACCTGTCTTCCAATCAAGCCACATTCACCGCTCCTATAGACCAACCTGTCTTTATCTCTGTAGGCGGTACTATTGACGCCAATGGTTCTGTGACCGGTGGCAGCCTGGTGCAGGTCAATCCAGGACAAATGCTCACGGCCTCGCAATATATAGCTGTAACTCAGGTGGTCCAGCACGGCGCCCAAAATATAGTTCTTACATCAAGCGGATCAGCAGAGGGCGGCTCTTTCACCCTCTTTGCTGGACAAACAGGCTCTTTGAGCAATCTAGTATTGCCATCAAATGTGGCACTAGACACTGTCGGATTTACATCCAGCAATCCTTTCTCTGTCACAGGTGCAGCTAGCATCCTGGGCTCACTCTACGCCTTGCAATCAACTGATTCTACAGCTTCAGTGCTTGACTTTGGCAGCCTCACAGTAGGCGGGCTTCTTACTGGTGATATGGCGCAAATGCCAGTGCTGAGCACGATTATGCCAGGATATTTTTCATCATCAGGTCTCGTTCTCAACGCCTTTGGTGGTCTACAAAACTACGGCACAATAAGCACGGCTGGCACACTCACTATCACGTCCAACGCAGATATTGGTAATGCTGGCTATCTCTCAGGATCGAGCGTAGCGCTAAATGCCGTAAGCAATATCACTAACACCGGTAACATTTTTGCATCCGCTGGCAATGTAGACCTAAATTCAGTATCGGGCAATTTTATCAACAGTGGCACAATCAACTCAGCTTTGAGCAATGTCAATTTCAATACTGCTCAAGCGGCATCAATTGCCAACATCAATCTAACCAATGCTGGCGGCTCTATCCTGGCAAACAACGGTAGTATCAATTTTAGAACTACCGACTTTATGGATAAAGCTGATCTCAAAATCACCGGAGGCTCACTTAGCGCCAATACAGTCGAGCTCAATGGCGGTCGAGGCGAAGTTGAAGTCAATGTCGATAATCTTGGCGGTACTGTCAATTCGTCAGCTTATGTAGTAAAGCTTGCAGCAGCTAGCGACATCACTATAGGCAATACCACCGCCAATGGTGACCCAACAATAGTCAGCACAACTGGCAACGTCACTCTAGCAGGCAACCAGATCACAGGTGGTGCGCCACTCTCGGTAATAGCCTATGGCGATATCATTACAGCACCGGGCATCACCATCCAGACCAATGGCGGCGAAGTCTTTATGGCTAGCGGCGTCAACATCCAAGACACAGGTGCTACCTGGACTATCACCGGTCCAGCCAGTCCCAATGGCGGTCTACTCGACCTGCGTGGTGTAACTACCTTTAGCACATCCGGCGCAACTGGCGGCAACGTCACCCTCATCGCCTATGACGGCGGCAATATCGACTCCGGTCGTGTGCTCTTCACTCCAACTACCACTATCTCAACGGCTGGTACAGCAGGAGCAAACGGTAACGTCAAGATCATCGCCGAAGACGCCAACTCAGCCGGATTGCAGTCGATTATCACCGGCACCATCGACACCAGAGGTGCTGGCAATGGCACTATCGGTACTGGCAGCGTGTTACTTGCAGCGGCAAGATTACCTGATACAGTCAATGTGACAGTGGACAAAGTATCTGGCGCGGCAACAGGACTCAATCAATTTGTCCCGGGTGGCGGCTTACCGCGCGATATCAATGTTAATGGCGACATCATCACCAGAGGGGCAGCAGTCTCTCTCATAGCCGGTAACGCTACATCAGCAAACGGCAATATATTGATTACAGGTCAAGTCGACAATCGCATGTCGTCCACTGGAGCCGGAGTTGGTGATGGTGGCTCCTTTACGGTGCTACAAAATAGTGCCAATACCTTTGTCGTTGGCGGTGCCACTGTCAATGGTATTGGTGCCGCATCAAGAGCAATACAGACCCAAGCCGGTACAGGCGGCGGCAATGGCGGCAGCGTCAACATTACAAACAATGGACCGGGCGGCATCACGGCAAAGCTCGGTAGTGTCGCTACTCCTATCATCGATACAAGAGCATTTGGTACAGGTTCTGGTGGCTCATTTATCTTAAGCGCACCAGCAGGACCGATTACACTTACTTCCACCGGCAATGCAGTCAATGCTCAGGCAGCTGGCGGCAACCAAGATGGCGGCACGATCCAGATAGTGGGTCAAACATTTACAGCCAGTGGTAATCCCAACCTCAATGCTTTTGGTAGCGGTTCTGGCTCCGGCGGCACAGTGACTGTGCAATCGACTCAGGCTGGCAACAACATCACCGTCGGGACTACAAGCCCAGACATAAGAGTCAACCTAAATATTTTCGCCACTGGTGCAGCAGGCACAGCCAATCTCAGCGCTGGCGGCAATCTCGTTGTTAACACAGCAAATTTAGTTTCGACCACCGGCACCAACCAAAAAGGTGCTACGCTCAATCTTAACAGTGGACTTGGCGGTGCCGGTACCACTCAAATCATCGGCTCACTTGATGTCAGCGGCAACGGTACTGGCGACGGTGGCACAATCAACATCAGCACTAATAGCGGTACGGCCTTTACTGTCTCGGGTGGACCAAATGGTGTTACAGGTACACTCAAGGCCAATAGCGGAGCTACGGGCGGCGATGGCGGTACAATCAATATCAAAAATAGTGGTACCGGCGGTATCACTGTCACAAACGCAGCAGCTGTAAGCGTAGCGCCATTGGCCAATGGCGCTGGTGGTACTCTGATACTAGACGCAGCAGCCGGTGCCACACCAGGAGTAGTAAGTCTGGCTGGCGGCACATACGATGCTAGCGCGCTAGGTGGCAACAACAATGGCGGCATTGTCACAGTCAAAGGCTCGCAAACAATAGGGACCGGGGCCGGTCCTGTCACCATTCTAGCCGACGCCAGTGGCACGGGCAACGGTGGTACGGTACAACTAATCGCAACTGCAGCTGGCAGCACAGCCACAATAGGCAACTCAGCTGGTCAATTTATACTGGATGCCAGAGGCGGCTCAGTTGGCTCAGCCAGCGGCAATGGTGGCACAGTCGAAGCCAGACAGGGCGGCAATCTTACCGTCACAAATCCAACTCTCTTGGACTCAGCAGCTAGAGGCACAAACGGTAACGGCGGTACCTATATATTAGAAGCTGGCAGTGCTGGACCAGGCAATCTCAGCATCGCTGGCTCACTCAATGCCCAGGGCGGTGGCGCCGGAGGAGCCGGTACCGGTAAGGGCGGCGTCGTCCAACTAACCAGCAACAGTGCCACAACATTTTTAGTTAACGGCGGACCCACCACTAACGGTATCGATGGCACGGTGGGCGCATCAGGTGGGGCTACATCAGGAGCAGGCGGCTCTGTCAGCATCATCAACAGAAACACTGGCGGCATTACACTGACCAATGCTGGCGATGTCACAGCTGCAGCACCGACAAACGGCAATGGTGGCACAATCATCCTCAATGCCACAGCTGGTGGTCCAGCATTGTCTGGCAATATCACAATCCCCACCGGTACACTCGACGTAGCGGGAGCAGGGGCTACTGGTAATGGCGGGACCATCGACATCAGTGGCAGGGACTTTGTCAGCCCAGGGGCAGGCCCCCTCACCTTGCAGGCTAATGCCTCAGGCACAGGCAATGGCGGAATAGTCAGGTTTACGACTACCGGCACCACTTCTGACCTGACTGTTGGTGGCGGTGGTGACAATAGCCTCAATGTATCCGCTACAGGCGGCTCGGTCGGCTCAGCTGCTGGCGATGGTGGACTGGTCTCTGTCAATGCCGGACGCAACCTCACAGTTAATAACGCGCCAGGCAGCCTCAACTCCAATCCACTGGGACTTAATGGCAAAGGCGCCAATATCACGCTCTCATCAGGCAACCTGGCAGGCGGCGATCTATTTGTCAACATGCCGCTCGATGCCAGCGGTATTGGCACTGGTGGCGGTGGCTCGATATCGCTCACAACTAATAGCGCCAGCACCTTTAATATAGGTACTGGCTCGGTCAACCCTGGTGTAAATGGTGCCCTGACAGCAAATGGCGGAGCAGGCGCAGGAGCGGGCGGTGGCACAATTGCGGTCGTCAACAAAGGTGCAGGAGGCATCAACATAGGCGCCACAACAAACATATCGACCCAAGCATCAGCTGCCGGTGGGCCAGGCGGAGCAATCACTCTTGATGCTGGCGGTGGCACTTTGACCATCCCTGTGACAGGGGCGGCTGGCTCTCCTACTGCCACACTTGATGCATCAGCAAATGGTGCAACTACAGCAGGCGGGGGCACAATAACCCTCAACGCCAATGTCATAAACGTACCAGGAGCAACACCGCTCAATCTCGACGTCAGTGGTGCTGGAAGTGGTAACGCTGGCACGGTCAACATCACCAAAGGCAGCGGCAATGTAGATGTAAGCAATACTCCGGGTGGCTTCACCATCGCTGCCACAAGCGGTGACGGTGCCATTATCAATATCAAAGCACCAGGCGATATCAACTTTGATCCATCAGCAGTTACATATCTGCCTACAGCGCCAAACGGCAACGGTGCTTGCATCAATCTCGATGCCGGTCAAAACTTGTACGTCACAGATTCGCTTGACGCCAATGGTCGTGGCACAGGTAATGGTGGTTGCATCATCTTATCCAGCAACAGTCCAACAGCTACACCATTTACAATTGGTGCTGGTGCTGTGACAAATGGCGTTGATGGCACTCTCTCGGCAGCATCGGGCCCAGCCGGTGGACAGGGCGGCATTATCCGTGTCTTTGACAAAAACGCTGACGCCAATCCACTTACAGGCGGCATAGTCGTCACCAACACCACCAATCTCACTGTCAGTGCATCTGGCGGCAAGGGCGGCGAAATCACCCTCAACTCCACAGATGGTCCAGTCAATTTTGTCAACGGTAGCAATGTCAACGCAAATGCTGGCGGTGGTAACTTTGCTGGTGGTCTGGTCAATATAACAGGTACACAAGTCCTATCTGGCGGCGCAGCAGCGCTCAATGTCACAGCCAACGGCTCAGGCACAGGTAATGGCGGTACTGTCAATCTCACTACCACCTCCAATACAATAGGCGACGTCAACCTAGGCGGTGGAGCCGGACAGGTCAAACTCTCAGCACAATCAGGTGCTGGAGCTACTGGCAATGGCGGTACAGTTTCAGTTAGTGCAGCACGCAATCTCGTAGCTGATGGTACACAGATACTGGTCAATTCTCTAGCATCTAGTGGTACTGGCGGTACTATAAATCTCAGCGCCGGCACCCAGGGACCAGGCAATCTACAAGTAACTGGCAATATCAATGCCAATGGTACTGGCAACGGCAATGGTGGCGCGGTCAATATCAAATTCCCCGAGCCCAACGCAGCTAATCCACTGCTTATCGGCGCAGTGGGCGGAGCCACTCAAAGCTTTGTATCTGGCTCTATCTTGGCTCAAGCTCCAGGCATTGGAGTAGGCGGCACGATTAACATCCAAAACACTACGGCTAACGCCCCGCTAAATATTGACTTTGCTGGTACTGGAGCGATATCGGCCAATAGCGCCCAGGGTAAATTTGGCGATGTCATCCTCGCCACTGCTGGCGGTGCGGCACCGACTGGCAACGAGAGTATCACTGTCAAGCCAGTAGCCGGTAATGTCGGCTCAATTGGTGGCTTCATTACAGCTATAGGTACATCAGTCGATATCACGACACGCGCTAACAACGCTCGCATCGATGTTGGGACAGTTACCGGTACAAATGGCATAGTCAATCTAGTATCTGATCAAGGTGGTGTAGGACGCGTCAGCGTCGGTGAAGGTCACGTGGCGCGAGCTACTGGCGATATCACCATTAGCGCTCAAATATTTGAAGATAACGGCCTTGTCACAACAAGCAACCCCAATGGTCGCATCGATGTGACTAGCCCAGATAATCTATTGGTCACAGGTGAAGGCACAGTCTCCACTACCGGCGCTGGCAATACAGTGATTCGTTTTGCTGCTGCACCGACCTTTAATCTGACTCTCGATAACAACCTCAATATCAGACCGACCAACGATGCTGGCAAAGTAATCTTTGAGGCACCAGGTACCGGCGGCTCGGTCATCGTACCGAGCGGACGCAACATCCTTATAAATGATGGCGGCGATATCCAGATAAGCACCAATAATCTGGTACTTGGGCAACTCAAGGGCGTAACCACTGGCGGCTCTTCTATATCAGCAGTAGCAGTGCCTGGACGAGTCTCCAATATCGTAGTTGACTCAGGAGCAGTAGGAGCGCAGGACCTCAATATCCAGTCCGATGGCCTATTTAACACTCTTGCAGCCATGGGTACTGGAGCCACCATCAACATTGGACCAACTAACGGTACATCAGACGGCAAAAACCTCAACTTCACTGGCGCCAATACCACACTCAATCTCAATGGCGGCGATGTCGACACACACGTACGCAGTACCCCACTGCTCACAGCAACCACAAGTATTGCGCCTACCTTCACACTGCAAGGGCAGCAAAATATTTGCATCGGACTGGATGGCGGCACAGCTCTGACACCAGCCACACTGGTTAATAACGGAATCATCCAGACAAGTGGTACATTGGCTGGCACCAAAATCATCGTCGGACCAGAAGATGCAGCAGCAGCTGGTCCTAACTTTGTTGCAATCAGTGGTGGCACACTAGCCACACCAGGTCAAATAAATCTGACAGGCAATCCAGCTAACGGCTTTGTTGGAGTGCACGCTCTCGATGATACTCTGACCTTTACAGCAGGCACCAATCAGTCCATCAATAGTGGCACAGGGGCAAGCTCCAGCACTCAGCTTGGCGGCGGCTCGGGAGTATTTTTAGCAGCAGGAGCCAATGTATCCTCAACTGGCGGCAGCAAGCTAGATGTATTTACAAATGCTTTGACCACACGAGCTAGCGCCTCTATCACCAATCTGCAAGCGGGTTCACCAGTCAATATCGGTGCAGGTACAATCACCGGATGCGCCGGTAACTTCGTAGTTACAGGACCTCTGGCTGTCACTACCGATGGCACAGCAGCTACAGCCGCCAAAATCACCAGCAACAATGGCCAAATCAACTTCACGCCCTCTAGTGGCTCCAATTTGAGCTTTGCCAACTCTGGCACACCAGCAGCGCTCAATATCAATAGCGGTACAGCTGATGTGGTGACAAATACCACCAATGCCACAACCAGCATTGCCGCCAACACAACCCTCAATGTCACGGGCAACCAGCTGACAAACAACGTCGATAACGGCACTTTTGCCAATGCTGGTCAAGTCAATGCCGTCAAATCTACCGGTGCCGCTGGACAGATTAATGTACTGAGCACAAGCGATCTGACTATGCCCAATGCTGGCAATCTCTCGGTCGATCCCACCGTAGCAGGAGCCGGCGGTACCATAGTGATCCGCGCTGGCGCACCAGGCAATCCGCTGGGCGTTCTCAATATAGGCAATGGCACTGCATTAGGCAGCACAATCAATGCTAATGGTCTGACCAACGGCGACGGCGGTACAGTCACAATCGCTGCCGGTCAAGTCAATGTTGCGCCAGGTACACCACTGACTATCAATGCTAACGCTGCTGGCACTGGCAATGGCGGTACCATCTCAGTCTCCGCCAACGATCCGGTCAACGGCAACGTCACTACTGGTGGTGGCTCGACCAATCTCAACTTGATTGCCCGCGGTGGCACGACAAACGGCAACGGCGGCACAGTCAACATCATAGCTGGTAACAATGTCAGCATCACAGGTGCTGCCTCCAATATTGACGTCAGTCCAGCCGGGGCAAACGGCAACGGCGGCACAGTCAACATCACGGCGTCCAATAGCTCTGGCACTGGTGCACTGACATTATCCACCAATATCAATGCCGCTGGCACCGGAGTAGGCAATGGCGGCACAGTGCGACTGACAAACAACAGCTCGCAAACTCTCCTGGTCAACCAACCAATATCTGTTGCGGCAGGCACTACCGGCAATGGCGGTCAAATCTTCATCAAAAATTACGGCAACGGTGCTGCTAATGGCGGCATTGATGTCCAGACCATACTCACCGCCAATGCTTCAGGTAATGGCAATGGAGGCACGGTGAGCCTCGATGCCTGCCCACCGGCAGGAGTAGCTGGCAACGTCAATATCGGAGTCACTCCCTTTAGTGCTAACGGTGCTGGCGTAGGCAACGGCGGCTTAGTGCAAATCAAAGGCGCTCAAATAATCGACAGCGCTGCTTCAGCAATAACTCTGACTGCCAATGCCGGTACAGTGGGTTCTGGCGGTACAGTTGAACTAGCAGCCAAGGCTGCCACTGGTGACATCTCCTTCGGAGGCGGTGTTGGAGCTTTTACAGCCTCAGCCAGAGGCGGCACCACATCCGGTAATGGCGGCACAATCACTGCCACTGCAGGACGCAATATATCTTCTCCTGGAGCCGGCGGCTCAATCAGCGTTGCCCCCTTTGGCGGCAACAGCAACGGCGGCAATATCACACTCTCTGCTGGTAATGCGGCTCCCGGTATAGTCAGCATCGGCAGCGCTCTCATTGCCAATGGTAGCGGTAGTGGTACTGGTGGCAATATTGTGGTCGAGTACAACGACCCAACAGCATCCAATGCCAATCGTTTTGTAATCGGTGGAGCACCTGGTACTTCAGGTGGAGTATTAGGTGTTGTCGCTGCTACCGGCGGAGCGACAGGTGCAGGAGGCAACATAACCTTCCGCAACAGAGATGGTGTCACTGGCAACGATCTCGATTTGTTCCAGGATTTAAGAGGTACTGTGTCTGTAGGCGGCTCTGGCGGCGTTGGCAATATAACTTTCAACCAAAACAACGCCTCCAATACTCTAGTAGATGTGCGTGGACCAGTTGGTCAGGGTAATTTGATTGGACGAGTCAACGCCAGCGAAAACGATGTCTTTATCAATCCACAGGCTATCAATACGACTCTGACAGTGGGGACTGTCCTGGCTCGCAACGGTAATGCCGAAGTCGCTGTGAACTGCAATGATAATTCTCAGGTCATTATCCCAATTGGCTCCTCGGTAGTATCAAATACTGGCGAAGCAAGGGTGACCGGTCACACAATAACAAATAATGGACTTATCCAGGGCCAAACCAACGTCAAACTGGGCACAGACATTCTCAATAACAATGCCATCATTACGGCAGTGACAGGCGATGTCACAGTTAATCCTTGCAATCCCGGCGATCCACTAGTAGTAAATCTAATTGCTGGCAGCCAGATGAATGCTAATAACGGTAATATCCGCTTTAGCAATATCAATGGCGGCGGACCTATTTCTGTCACCGGTGCCGGTAATGTCGGCACCAATCCCAATGGTCAAATCAGCTTTGGCGATGGCGTCACACCTAATACAGTCAATATGACTGTCAATCAAGCAATCGGTTGCGTCACCGGTATCGGTACCACAGTAAACGTGTTGACCGCGACAGGCGATCTACAGGTTGGACCATTTACATCAAGTGGTGTGACGACCTTTAGAACTAACGGTGTCGGTGCCGACATCATCACTTGCGGCGACATCGATAGTGGCGCTGGCAATCTGACTCTGCAAGCAGGCACTGGTGCAAACGCCAATGTCCAGCTCAAAAATAACGTCACATCAACTGGTCTTCTCACAATCAATAGCGGTGCTGGCGCTGGCTCTAATGTCACTCTCGATCCGGCTGTGACAGTCTCTGGTGGCACAACTGCCGTCAATACTCCTCAACTGGCTCTCGGTGCAGGCTCTACGCTCAGAGCCACGACCGGTGACCTCGATGTCCAGAGCAATGCCCCTGGTAATGCTCTTACTGTTAATCTCGCGGCTGGCTCTACTATCGTATCCACAAACGCAGATGTCGGCTTTAACCGCACTACCACTGGTGCCATCACCATGACTGGAGGTCTTGGCACCTTGCAATCTGGCGGTGCTAGTCCTCAAGTCTTCTTTAACGGCGGCAATGGCGTCAATGCCGTGAGTGTCGACGTCAACAATATCATCGGCTGTGCCGAGGGCTCTGGCTCCACATACTCTATATTGACTCAAAACGGCGACCTCAATGTCGGCACCACCAATACATTCGGTGCCACATCTGTACGCACCAATGGTGTCGGCTCCGACATCATTACTTGCGGCAATATCAACTCCACTACTGGTCCAATCACGATGCAGGCTGGCACTGGTCCTGATGCTGACGTCAAACTCAACAACACTGTCTTCACCCCCGGCGCACTCAATATCACTAGCTCTGGCGGTTTAGGCTCCGACGTTACTGTCGCTACTGGCGTCACAATCAGTGGAGCAATAACTGTCACCACCCCTTCTCTTGTGGTGGATGGCACAGGTCTTATGCGCTCACTCGGTGGAGCCGATCTTCAAATCTCCAGTAATGCACCCGGTAACGTCCTTAATGTCGCACTCAACGGACCGACAGCAACTCTTCTATCAACTTCCGGCAATGTCAATTTCAACACTCCAGCTGCCACTGGTGCCGTCACTGTCACCGGCGGTCCCGCTAACGGAGTGATCACGGCAAACTCTGGCAATGGCACTGTCAACCTCAATGGTGGACTGGCTAATGCCGTCAACGTCAATGTCAATCAAATCAATGGTTGCATTACCGGTACCGGCACTCCCTTTAATGTCACTGTCGCTCAAGCTTCTGTATTTGGGGATGTCAGATTTGGTCCCATTACTTCTAACGGTGACCTCAATCTAAACAGTCCTGCTGATATAGGTATTTGTGGCGATATCACCTCAAATACCGGCAGTATCAATGTCACTACCGGCACTGGAGCAGCCAACAGAGTCTCCTTTGCTAATGGCGCTGATCTCTTTGCCAACCAAAACGTCAACATCAATACGCCAAATCTCAATTTGACCGGCGGCAACAACACTGTCAATGCCACCACTGGCAATGTTAACGTCCAGAGCAACACAGCCGGAGCTGCCCTCACTGTAAACATGGGTGCTGGCTCACAAATCAATGCCAACGCCGCTGGTACCGGCATGGTCAACTTCAATCCCACCATAGCAGGCAATATCAATATTACCGGTGGACCGGCTGATGGTCTCATTAGTGCTGGCAACGATGTCACCTACCAGGGCGGCACTGTAGCAGTCAATGTCGGCCAAATCATCGGCTGCAATGAATCAGTCGGTGCTGGCGTCACAACTGCCTCTATCACAACTGCCACAGGCGATTTGCGCGTCGGACCATTTACATCAAGTGGCAATGCTGCCTTTACCGC
>Ga0075163_10004153_pt1 | contig 19415 bp, 8 predicted proteins | sample JI1023141ADNA_FD_71478 | JGI IMG/M metagenome (GOLD analysis project Ga0075163, IMG submission 71478) | Wastewater effluent complex algal communities from Wisconsin, to seasonally profile nutrient transformation and Carbon sequestration -... | ecosystem: Engineered > WWTP > Effluent > Algae...
CAAGCCCCAGGCGACAATCGAGATCCGCGATAACGAGAGCTACGACCTGCCATCGACGGTAACCACCACCACCGGGCAGCGGATCACCATCCGCGCCCAGAGCGGCAAGATGCCGCGGATCATCGATGGCTCGACGACAACCACAACCACGACATCCACGGGGATGTCTCTGATGGTGAAGGTGATGCAGACGCTGACGCTGCGCGGCGCAGGCTTTCTGCGGCTGTGCGGGCTGGTGCTGCCCGGCTTCCAGATTGCCGCCGACTCATCGGCAAGCGACATCACGCTCGAACAGTGTTCGCTGCTCGATCTGCTACAGCAGAGTCAGGGCGACTGTCCGCTGCACCTTATCAAGTGTCTGGCCAGCAATGGGGTTGCCTGGAACGGAGCGGTCTCGGTGCAGGACAGCGGACTCCAGAACCGCAGCATGGCAACGATCGTTTCGAGCACGGGCACCAGAGAAGATTTTGGGACTGTACTTGTCAGCAAGGCGCGCTGCGACATTGCCCGCAGCACCTTCCTGGGCGGTGTGACGGCCGCCGAAGTGGGCAGCGTCACCGACAGCTTGATCTTCGGCCCGCTCCAGGTCACCCGCACCGCGGTCGGCAGCGTCAAAAACAGCACCTTTGTCGGCGGAGCGACGGCGCCGCAGCGCTGCACCGATACGTTTGAAGTGCCGGCCGTGACCAAGCCGATGTTCGTCTCGGTTGTGCCTGGAGAGCTCGGTTATCTGCAGCTTGGCACGGCCGCGCCGCTCCAGATCCTGACCGGTGCCAGCGATGGCGGCCAGATGGGAATCTGGAACCGGCTGGCGATGGTCCAGCGCGAAGGCAACCTGCGGGCCGGCATCGAGGAGTACGTGCCGGTGGGATTCCGCACCAACATCTACTATGCGACTTGAGAAAACCAATCTAGCTGAGGATGGCAGACCATGAAGGGCGATTACACCCGAGACTCCTTTGATGCCAATCGGCAGTACACCAGCGTCCGCATGCAGCAGGGGCGCGTGCTGCTCGATTCCGATTGGAACGAGCAGGCGGACATCCAGCGCAGTGCCGTCCAGAGCCTGGCCAGCGACGCGATGGGCGCCTCTGGAATTCCCGATAGCGCCGATGGCTTTTCCATCAAGCTGGATCCCAACGGCGCTGATTTCGTCATTGGAAACGGACGGGCCTATCTAAGCGGCCTGGTCTGCAACTGCATGAGCCCGGACGGCGTGACGCCGGTGCGCTACAGCAACCAGCCCTTTTTGCCGAGCCCGCCGGCCCTGCCAGCGCTGCCGAAGCTTGCCACCGATCCGACGTACGTGATCTTCCTGCAGGCCTATACGCGCCACCTGGGCGCGCTCGAAGCGCCGCAGCTGGCCGATCCGGCGATCGGCGCCACGACCACTCGCACCCAGACGGTGTGGCAGGTGCGGGCCCTGACCGGCTTTGACACCAGCCGATCGGACTTTCGCAAGCAGCTCGCCGACAGAACCGGTGTGTACGATCCCAACAAGTTCAACCACATGAAGCTGACGGCCCGCCGGCGTGCCGACGCGCCGCTGCCGGCCGACAACTGCCTGTACCGCATCGAGGGCCAGGGAATAAGCATCACTGCGACTGACGCCACCATCACGCTCAAGTGGAGCCGCGACAACGGCTCCTTCGTCAGCTCGTGGCTCGGCACAAGCGGAGCAGAGCTGCGTGTCGGCGACAGCAGCGGCTTCACCGTGGGCGGCTACGTCGAGGTGCTCGATGACAACATCGAGTTCGGCATTTCGCCCTTCTTCGGCACGCTGAACGCGGCGTTCCCCGGGCAGCCCGGACAGCTGTTCCGCTGCATCGGCCGGCGAGACGGCTTCGTCACCATCGACGCACCGGGCGGCATGCCCACCCGCGCCGCCGATGGGCTGCACCCGCGCGTCCGCGCCTGGGATGGCCAGATTGTCTGTAACTTCCTTACCTCTTCGAGCACGAGCCAGATCTTCCAGGTCGACAGCTTCCTGGAGATCGAGCTGTCTCCGGGCATCGTTCGGCAGGGGGACTACTGGTCGCTGCCGGTGCGGGTCGATCTGGGTCTCGTCGATTCCAGAGCGGGGCAGGCGAACATGCCGCGCTTCGGCTTCGATACCGCGGTCCTACCGCTCGCCGAGATCACTGCGGCCGGGGTGCGCGATCTGCGTCCGCGCTTCACCAACCTGAACCGGCTCTACGACTACACCAAGCGGACGGTGCTCAGGCTGCTCGACCGGCAGGACTCGAACGTCAACGTGACGACGGGCGTATCGATGGCGCCGACAACCTACGACTACGTAGACTTCTGCGTGCCGGGGCTCAAGAGCCCAAGCACAGCTGTGAACAGCGTCAGTGTGATGCACGCAGTGAAGTTTGAGTCGCCGCCCGTAGTCACCATCAGTCCCTCCTTCGCCAGCCTGATGAGATCCAGCACGGCCGGAGATCAGCTGGGCGTCGGGGCCGTTTCCACGTCAACCCAGACGACCTTTACGATCCAAAACCAGGGAATGGCGTCTTTTAATTTTATCGAGTATATGCTTCGCCTGTCCGGACGCATAAAGCCGCAGGTAAGCATCAGCGCAATTGCGGCCACAAATGGAGATGTTCATATCTTCACAACCCGCTATAACGATGTCCGGAGAAGGCAGTTTTCATCCTCACAGAGCGCCTGGCAGCCCTGGGTGAACCACGGCTGGATCAACAGTGCCTCGGTCGGCTTGATCTGGTCGAAGCCGTATCCCTATTTGCAGCCGGATGGAACGCCAGGCGTATTTTTCCTGACGTCGCGCCGCGTGGATTTTGTTCGTTTTCGCGCCGACCCGACCGGGGATAACGGCTGGCGATGGGAGTCGTTCAGCACCCTCGGATTCGGCGATTATCCCCAGAACAACGGCGCTCCGCGGTGGTTCCGCTCCGTGGCCGTCTTTTCTTCCGCCAACCCGACGAACCAGCTCTACAGCCACACCGAGCTTTGCGGAATCAACGCTGGCCGCATCATGATCTGGCAGTTCCCAGCGCTGGGCAGCTGGGGAGGCCCATTCCGCGGGATTCCCGAAGGGGCATCCCCGGCACTGGACTTTCCTGATTTATATACCCGGAAAGTCGATACCGTCATTTCACCGACAACCAACTATGTCGAAGCAAATCCTACGACACTAGCTGGGATGTACGATAATCTAAATTATGAGCTTCCCTTGACCAGTGGAGCGGTGCAGTTCGATTCCACTACGCAATACGCCACGCTCCGCATATATGCCAAGGGCACAAATTTCCTACAGTCCTCTAGCTTTGGACCGATCAGCGGCGGTATCGGCCGGAACGGCACGCTATCCATCTCTGCCTCCGATAAGCTGCTGTGGCTGTCACCGATGGTGGTTGCGCCGACGTCGGCCAGCAGCAGCACCCTGTGCGGCCACTTCATCGCGGGTCTGGTTTCGCAGGGCACAGCCTGGGACCCCGCCAACACCTCGCCGGTGAAGGCGACCCCCATGCAGGTAAACTCCGCCAACGCCACCATCACGCCGATGCAGACGCTCGACTCGACGCTGGCGACGCCGACGCTGCCGGCCAACATCATGGGCGTGCCCAATCCGGTGGCAACCGGCGTAAGGACCGCGGGGCAGCTGCACGCAGTGGCCTTTGCCGCAGGACGGGACAGCAAGCTCTATGAGCTACAGCTCAAAGATGGCACCTGGACCGTGGTGAACTGGCCGGCGCTGCTGCCTCCCGGCGTCACGATGTCCACGCCGCCCTATTCCGTGCTCCTGCGCAGCACGCCGACCCCGATGGTGGGCTGCGTGCTCGTCGGAAACGATGGCCACATCTATGAGCTCGGGCGCGATGTCAGCGGGAGCTTCTACGTCAACGATCACGGGCTGCCGATTCCAGATGCGCAGGATCTGAGCCTATGACCGCATCCGTCCAGCCAGCGCCCCCTGGACGAGAGCTCTGCCCCACGCGCGCGGGCGCCGCGCCCCAGCCATTCTGGCGCCCCCTTCCACCGGCGCCGCGGCTGCTTGCCGCGCCCGGCGCGGCGGCCCTCCCAAACCAAAAGAGGCCGGCTCTGCAGGCGCGCCGCGCGGTTGCAGAGGCGCACGATCCCGCAGAGCGCGAAGCCGAGCAGCTGGCGCACAAGCTCGCAGCGGAGCGGCAGCCTGGCCCGCGTGCGCCCGAGACGCTGCTGCCAGTCGTGCAGACCCGGCCGCTGCCCATCGATCCAGAGCTTGTGCCCGATTCCGGAGAGCCGCTTGCGCAAGGCGCGCGCCAGGAGCTTGAAGCCCGCCTTGGCTATGGTCTGCAAGCGGTGCGCATCCATCGCAGCAGCGCCGCCGCCCGGCTTGCCAACCAGCACCGCGCCGAGGCCTACACCGCCGGTCCGCACATCGTGTTCGCGGCCGGACGCTATGCGCCGCAGAACCCGGACGGCAAGCGGCTGCTCTTGCACGAGCTCGTCCACGTCGTGCAGCAGGGCCACGCCGCACCCATCTCACCGCGGCTTGCCATCACCGCCCGACCCGCCGCCGGGGTGCTGCTGCGCGACGCCGCTCCGCACACGACCTCCGCCAAGGTGCCGCCGGCGCCCGAGAAGCCTGCCGCACCCGTCGAGGTGCCGCTGGATCTGGCCTATATTTCGCAGCGCCCGCTGCGCTCCAGCATCCCCGGAAATGACTATCTCGATCACGCCGCTCAGTTTTATCAATCCAAGGGGCGAGTAGATAACTTCCTGGAGCTGTTTCGCGCCATCTACAGCAAGCTCCCGCAGGCCAAGGCCAGCGACAAGGCTCGACCGCCAAAGCGCGCGTACGTGCGCGAGCTGACCCTGGTGGTACACGGCTGGCCGAACGGCGACATCTTGTTCGGCATCGATCACCGCGATCGCAGCAAGACGAACTTTCCGAATGCTCTCCCAGCGGTCCGCGGCCAGCTTCAGGCCGATGATTCGCGCAAAGAGATCTACAGCCAGGTCCGGTCGGCGATGGACAATCGGACGCGGGTGATCCTGCGGGCGTGCAGCATCGGCGGAAATCCGGCGGCGCTGGCGGCGCTTGGCACGCTATTCGGCGGCAAGGCAACGGTGTTCGCGCCGCGCGTCTATTCGGTCTTCGAGGCGCAACTCCCAGTTGCCATTTCGTACTTTCCGGGCCAGGAACCACCCTCGGCGCGCAACCGCACCGGCCCGATCGTCTTTGCTTCCCGCAAGCTCATCGAGCGCGTCCTGCGAGAGAGCGGGAGGCAAGCCAGGGACGATTACGACCTGGTGGCGCTATGCATACCGGTGCCCTTCGAAAAAAATGGGCAGGCAGTCGCCAATCTCTACTTCCTGCCAACGAGCTACCTGTCCAAGCGGAAGAATCCGACCCTGAGCGATGCCGCAGCCTTGCGCCAAAACTCGCACTTTATCCCCAGCACCGGGGATAACGGGTACTGGGGCCACAGCACTCCGGACCGCGAGTCGCCCGCGCCGCCGGACTCTGCCAAGCCAGCAGTTCCCGAGGGCGCAGAGTCGCCCGTGCCGTCGATCGCTGCACCTGCCAGCGAGCCCGAGGTCGCTGAGCCGGCACAGCTCCCCGCTGCGCCATCGCCAGTCCGAGCGGGCAAGCAGGAGCTGGCGGCGCCATCAGCGCAGGTCCCGGCGGGCCAGCCAGCAGCGCAGCCTGCCGCTGCCGCTGCTGCTCTGCAGACCTCGAAGGCCGCGGAGCTGGTGCCCACGACGTCGCAGGTAGCAGAGGAGTCCGAACCCGCGCCGGCGCCTCTGGTCGAATCGACGCCGCCCTCGACCATCGAGGTGAAGCTCGACTGGTTGCTCGAAAAGTCCGCCCGCTTGCTGAGCAGCAATGCCGGCGTTCCCATCGACGTCTTGACGTCCGCTTTCGATGCACTGGCCCAGGATGAGCCGAGCCATGTAACGTTGCTGAGCCACCTCCTGTATGCGCGCTCCGAGCCGCCGGGGGCGCTCTTGCGGGCTCTTTTGCGCGATGCCAATCGGCTCGACCTGCAGAAGTACCATGTGCCGATGGCCGAGATCCTGGCCGTCACATGCAGGCGGGTTCCGGGATATGTGAAGACGCCCTTTGCGCCGCCGTTCATCCATGCCCTGCTCAAGCCGCGCGACCTGACCCAGGTTTCGGCCGCGTGGATCTCCGCCACGGCGCACGCGGTCTCGGCAGTCAACAGCCAGGATCCGTCGTTTTTTGACGGCAAGCCCTACAGCCACGACTGGTTCCTACAGCTCTACGCAGCTGTGCCAGCGTCCGAGCGTCCTCCGCTTGTCAAGGCCGAGCCGGAGAGCATCCGGCAGCTTCGCGCCCGGATTCGCGAGCAGATTCTGGCTGCACAGGACCCCGATCAGGCGCCTGCGAAGAAGGAGGCGCTGAACCTGCGTGAAGATACGCTCAAGCTCCTGGCCACTGCGACAGGGGATGAGGCCTGGGCGCGCAGTGCCATTCCCGACACCGGGCCACCCGATGCGGCACGTCTGGCGCTGCGTGACCAGCGGTCGGCCGAGATACGCAGCTCGGCTTCGGCACATTGGCTGCGCGAGCTCATTCTGGTGCCGGCCCACCACTATGCCGGCATCAAGCTGGCCTCGCTGATTGGCGCATCTGATCTTCTGGCGGGACTGCGACTCGCCGACCGGCAGAAGAACACCTTCGATGTGTTCCAGAATGAAAAAGGCCGGGACCCTGCGTATGGAATCTCCGCGGAGGGCTTCTCCTTCGATGCCATCTCCATCCCGGTGGGTGATGGCCGGGTGCAGACCGGCAGCGCCGACCTGACTGAGCTCTACGCGAAGCTGACCTTTCCAACCGGCACCTACAGAAGCGTCAATCCGCGGCTCAATGTCCAGATCGGCAGCATCGCGATCAACAACCTCGTCTACATCTCGCCGGACACTCTGATTGCTGTGGGCAGGCTGGAATGTCAGAAGGGAAGCAGCGGCCCGGCGATCGAGTATCAAGCAGAGTCCGAGGACTTCGATCAGGAGACCCCGGGCGCCAAGAAGAAGCTGTGGCTCACGCGGCTCATCAAGTCGCTGAAGGCCACGGCGGCAGCCCTTCCGGCGCTGCTCAAGGCGGCCACTCCCGGCGGAGAAGGTCACGGGCACTTGCGCATAAATAGCAGCCTGCTCCTGCGCGGCGTCGAGACCTCGCTGAATCTCGGCGTCGATGAGCTCATCGTGTCCGGGCTCCAGTACGACTTTGGCAAGACACTCGGCCTGAGCTTGAGCCAGATCATTGCGCACGGTGTCCACGGCAACCTCTCGGCACGCTCGCTCGTGCTGACCGACCTGGTCGGTCAAGCGGGTCGCCTGGATCTGGTCAAGCTGCTGAATCCAAAGCTGCTGCGTGAGCTGGTCAATCAAAGCCTGTCCGCTGGCGATCGCACGCATGATGAGGCCGAAAAGGCCGGCGAAGTGGAGGTCGAGCCCGCCCCGGCCGCCGTCAGTGCGAGCATCAAGTCCATCAAGGCTCAGGAGCTGCGCTTTGGCAGCGTCCCCACCGCGAAGGAGCTTGTTTCAGCGCGGGACACGCTGCTAGCGCGCCGCCAGCAGCTGGTGGGCTACGTGGCTGCGCTGGACACGCCGCAGGGCCTTATCAACGACTGGGTCACCTCCGTTCAGCTGCTTCAGTCCTTCCACGACGATCAGACTCGGCTCAGGCCCGGGCGGCGCAATCTGGCGCAGCGGCAGATTCTTGCAGCGCAGATCGGCGCCGTCGAAGCGGCGATCGACGGGCTGCGCCTGGCGCTCAAGCCCTTCGGGTTCGGAGAGATCCTGAAGGCGACCGATGCCCGCAAAGCGCTAAAAGAGCGAACCACCGCACTCAAGCAGCGGATCACCGAGGTCGACGCGAAAATCTTCGAGGTCAACGATCGCGAAGCGCAGCGGGTCGAGTATCAGCGGCTGCTCGCGCTGCCGAAGCTCAGTGCCGAGGAGCGCCAGCAGCTCGACGCGCTGCGCCGCGCATTCCGCAGTCCGTTCGTGGTGGAGAACCTCGATCTGCAAGCGATCGCGCTGTCGGTCGGCCTTTCTCAAGAAGGAGCACCGCAGCAGCGTTATGAACGCAGCTTCGCGAGTGTCGCTGCGACGGTCGCAGCCCTGGACGTCTCGGGGCTGCCGGCCGAACAGCTCGCGCTCATTCTGCGCGGGCGCCGCAAATCCCTGGCCGCGGTGGCGGCGGCCAAGGTCCGAGCGCTTACACCCGCAGAAGAACAGGAAGCAAGGACGCTGGAGCAGGCGCTCGCCGAGTACAAGGCGCTGAAAGAAGCCATCGAGCTCACTGCCACCAAGACCCAGCTGAATGCGGAGACGTCCAAACAGAGCTCGCCGCAACAGATAGCGCTGCGCGCAAAGCGGCAGGCGCTCATCGACTGGTCGCGCGCCGTGGTGCTAAAGGTGCGCGGCCTCAGTCTTGCCGCGCAGGTCCAGCTTGGAGATCTGCTGAGCGATGACGACGTCGAGGCAGCGGCGCGCGGCGCTGCGAATGCAAAGGAGAAGCTGTCCCGGGTGGATCGGCTGCTCGGCGGCGGCGTGCATGCAGGCTTGAGCTTGCCTGCGCCCGCCAAGGGAGCGCAGAGCGGCATCGAGCTTGCACAGCGCACCAAGGACGGCGCGCTCAACCTGGCGAAGCTAGATGGCGCTGCGGCCAGCTTCGACGTGCAGCGGTCGGGCAAGGACATCCTCATCCAGGTCCGCAAGGTCAGCGTCGACGCCCTGTCGGTCGAGGGCATCGCCTGGAGCGACGACAAGGACCAGTTCATTGCGGCGGGCAAGACGGGCCTGAGCAAGCTGGACTTTGCAGCCCAGATCTGGCTTTACGACAAAGGCGACATCAAGGCCGAGATCAAGAACCTCGCAATCGACGAGCTGTACGCAGCTGGCCTTCGCGCCCATATCGACAAGCTCGAAGTTGCGGCGAAGCCAGAGGAGCGGGCGCGGCTGCGCGGCATCTATATGCACGACTTCGTCATCGATCGATTCCATGATGGAAGACCGCTGCAGTGGAGCGGCAGCGCCGGCCTGCGCGGCGATGAAAAGCAGAGTGGACTCGACATCCCGAGCACCTTCGTCCAGACCACGCTCGCGCAGCTGCTCAGCGCCAGGGCCACGCTCAAGGCCGGCAGCCTCCAGCTCAGAAAGAACAAGCGCGACGGCACGCTTGCAGCGTCGGCCAAAGACGTGCAGCTTGAGGCAGAGGAGGCGCGCTACGGCACCAGGACCAAAGGCGCCGCCAGCCTTGGCCTTGAAGCTGCCGCCTATACCGATGATGGCAAGGGACACAAGACCATCCGGGGCACGCTGGAGAAGATCAAGCTCACAAGCCCAAGCCGCTACGGAAGCGGCGGCCTCCTGCTGGCGCTTGGCACCGACTCCGAGCTCACCGACATCAGGATCAGCGCCGAGCTGACGTACCAATACGATCGTCGAAAAGGCGAAGAGGTCCTGCGCGAGATCCGCTTCGCCCAGCTGGCCATGGGAGGCCTGACCGTCCGCAACGGATTCTATATGAAGGACGGTCTCAAGCTGGGTCTGCCGCACGGCATACTCGCCGATCTGCACGTCCTGGGCGCCAAGCTGACGTGGGATCAGCTGGGCCGCATGAAGTATCAAGGTCAGCTCGATCTGCGCGGCGGCTTCTATCTGGATCCGAAGGTGCAGGTAGCACAGAGCCTGGCTGCCGCGGCGACAGTGGCCGCCAGCTCGCTGCGCATCACCGCCGCCAAGAGCGGTGAGTTCATCATTGATAGGTTCGAGCGGCCGCTCTTGCAGATCCAGGACTTGAGACTCAAGACGCCCCGCCCGCTCTCACTGCACGTCAAGCCGGCGTATGTAACGGGCCTGCGCTTTCGGCAGCTCAAGCTGCGCCTCGGCACGCACAAGAGCGTCGAGCTGGATGGCGGCCATATCAGCAGGATCCATATCGCTGGCGGCCTGTACGAAGGGCCGGTGATCACCCAGAAGGCCACTCCCGGCAAGACCAATATCACGTATGAGAACTCGAGCCGGTTATATGTAAATGGCGATATCGATAACGTGGACGTTGGGCACGCTCGTGTCGACCTGGATCATTCGCTTCTGCTACAGCAGTTCGGAATTGGCAAGATCTCAATAGGGGCGGTGGCAAGCACGTCCGAAAAAACAGAAGAAGATAGCGGCAGCGGCCGGTCAAAAACCGAGAGTCAGAGCGGGGCTAGCCTATTTATAGATTCCGATGGTTTTTCTGCGGATGCGATTGGCGCATATCTCGGACATGCCAATTCGGGGCAGGGCTCACTAGCTTATACTAGAGGATTTAAGATAAATCCTATCGCCCTGTTTGTTGGATTCCAGCAAAGCACAGGTCAGAAACCAGGGAATCCGATCGGCAATGCTGCCCAGCGATCCGGTTCAGTGAGGGCCCAGATCAGCGGTCTTACGCTCAACCCTGATATCGATGCCGATGGACACCCGAGCTGGGTGTTATCAAACCCCAACGGCGGGTCTGCGGTTACCGTTTCTGGGCTGAACTTCGTGGATCCGGCGGGTCTTTTCGGCCTGAACCTGCGGGAAGCGACGATCGGCGACCGCGTCGATATCTCGCAGGATTTCAAGGACTGGACTTTCAGCAAGCTCGACCTCCAAGACGCGGATCTGAGGCTTACCCGCATAAAGCCGCCGCCGACTGCGCACACTGACACCCAGGTCACGCAGAGCCAGACGGAGGTCGAGGAGCTCGCCAAGAAATTAGATATCTTAACGACCCTGAACGGCGATATCGATCTGGAAGCCCAAGTTGGAAAAGAGCTGGGCAGCAAATTAGGCTTCAGCCTATACAGGACAAATCTTCGGGTTGAAGACGGCGTTATCTCCGTTCCGTCCTTAAATGCGATGACGTCGCCGGTGCTTCAAAAGCTGCACCTTTTTTTACATGCTGGTGGTCTGGCTGTTTCCATTGCGACCCTGAATCCATTATGGCTGGAGGTGGCAAATCGGGTCGCTGCCGGTGTTGAGCTTCTCGCCCGTATCGGTTCAAAAATCGTATTGGGCTTTGTCGTGTTCCCGTTTGATTTGCGCGGCGGGCTAAAATTTCTGATCGACGGAAAAGTACCTTACTCCACGCTGCTGCACCTGATTCTGGATGACGCAAAAGAGCCCTCAGCGACAAAAATGATTCAGCTCTTGATTCGTCGATCCAGCCTTACTTTGAACGGCAGCAAAGCCCTCGCGCTGGCTAAAGATGACTATCGATTTGACGCAGAGATAGGCAAAAACCAGATCGATCTCGAAGGCCGCGTCAATCTACATAAGCAGCTTGGGGAGATTGCCACTCAGATCAACCTGCTCTTACACAACCTCAAGTTCCAGAGCAGCGCCCTGGGCGCGAGTGCGGATCTGCTCAAGATTCAGGATCTGGCGATTACTCTGGGATTCCAGGGCGGCGCCGGCAAGCTCGGCCGGCAAGACTTCTCGATCCGTCTGCCGCGCGGCACCCTGCACAATATCAAGCTGCGCATCAAGTGAGCTGGCGTAAGCGAGCCGCTTGGGCCCATCGCGCAAGCAGAACCCCAAGCGATCGACTCATGCTCCTCGGTGGCCGTATCCTGGAAGCGTGCACAGACGCACTCCTTGAGACGCTCCACCTAGCACTCGACCTGAAAGCGCGGGTCCTGCGCCTCACCGATGCATTTCCCGCCGTCCCACGCAATCGCTGGTCTCTGTCCATCCTGGATGTCCCCCGTGCACCGTAGTCGAGCCCAGGAAACCACCCAACCGAGCGCCTGGTGGCATGGCTGAGGCACCGCCCGCCCGCACTGCGGGAGCAGCATCCTGCTTCACGACCTTGGCAGCTGTGGCCGCGGCAGTCGTCGAAGCCTATTCGGCGGCGACCTGGTCACCTGGTCAACCGCCTCGCGCAGCCCGCGCGTTGGCCACACGTCTGGCGCGAGGCGCTTGTGCCGACCGGTGTCTTGCGTGCACTCTGATTTGGTGGGCCCTCAGTCATCGCGAACATCATGGGTGTGGTTCCGTAGGTGTGTCCTTTGGTCACGCTGTGGCCAGCTGCCCGGCCGGCACAGCATGGAGCTCCGCCGAGACCATGACCCAGCCTGAGCTGACACCGTTTGCCTGGGTGCGCCGCGCGCTGGCGATCGGTGCGCTGTTTGTGATTCTGGGCTGGGCGGTCGGGCTGGCCGGAGCGCTATCGCGGCCGTGGATTGGCATGATCCTGGGTGCCCTGGGCCTGTTTCTTGGCGGCAGTGCGTGGGCCGCCTCGCGCATTGGCGGGGCCGGGGTGGGCGCTGGTCTAATCGGCTTCATCGCGGCGCTGGGCATGGCGCTGGAAGGTCATCACGCCCTCGTCGCGGCAAACGCTGCGATCGTCGAGCAGCCCTCCCTGTCGAGCTGGGATCCACGGGGCGACATCATCGCCTTGCACGTTGGCGAGCTGCGTCATCTGCGCAACCAGGAGGGCTGGGCCCGCGTGCGCCGCGGCTCGGGCAAGACCGCCTCGACCACCAGCATGATCGTGACCCCGCTTTTCGACCCGGCCGTGCAGCAGGTGGTTGGCTTTCACTGCCGGGGCACAGAGGCGCCACCCCGCAAAAACGGAGCGTGGGTGCTGTCGAGCGAGGCCTGGACCGGCTCAGGCCCGGTCGAATGTGGGCCCGGACTGACACTGGCGATCGCGAAATGTCAGAAGGCCGGGATTGCGATTGCGCAAGGCGCAGCGCAGCGCATGGTCGAGGTCTTCGCGACCGAAGCCGAGCTGCGACACGCCCACAACTTGCGGATGGTCGCGACGATGCCGCTCGCCTTCCTGCTGCTCTATGCCGTGCTGCTGGTGTGCTTTCGCCGAAAGGGGGCAGCGTCGGTCGATTAGCCGCACTCAACAGACGCTCGGCAGGCGAGAAGCGGCCGCTGTTGGACAGGCGCTCGGCACGCGCCGCTTACACCGCCGAGTACAGCAGCGCACGCGCAGGACAAAGAAACGTGCGTTTTCGCGAAGGGTGTCCACATCGGGCGGGACGGGGCTACGCGAAGTTTCGCGGTCCCCTCCCCGCCCGTCGCCCAGCGGGATCCGGGGGCGAACGGCGGCGGATGGCGGGACCCGGGCTAGCGGCAGACGCCGTCGTAGTCGACCGCGACACCGGCCGAGTGGGCTTCGCACTCGTTGCCGTAGGTCTTGCGATCGCAGCCGCAGACCGGCATATAGACCTTGATGCAGACGCTGGGCTTGACGCTGCAGACGCCGGCCGCGGCGGCGCGACCACACATCGCGCTGCGTTCCCACTTGCAGAACAGCGAGGCCTCGCAGGGGGGCGTACCGCGCGAGCCGCAGGCATCGCCGACCTTGCCGACCCGCGGCCCCTTGACCGGGGTATAGGCTTCGCTGACGGCAAACTGCGGGCTGCCGCTGCTGCCGCCGCGCGTACCAGCCATCAGCAGACCGACATCCGAAGCCGGCAGGGCCGTCTCGATTTCCTTGACCACCGTCGCCGGGAAGCGGCTGGCGTCGAACGCCAGCTTGGCGATGGCGACGGCCGCCGCCGAGGTGTTAAGGGCCTCCTGGCGATAGGGCGGACAGGCGGGACAGGCCACCGGAAGCTGCCGCAGGCGCGAGTAGGTCCCGGTCGGCAGCGTCGGGACCGGGCTGGGCGCGGGGCTTATGCTGCGCGCCTCCCACGCTTCGCGGACCACCAGCTTGTCGAAGGTGCGACCGGCGATGGGGGCGGTCTTTACGATCTGTCCCCGCAGCAGCGCCCGCCCCGTCTGGACCTGGCCCTCCAGCTTGCTGAGCGCCGCCGGATCCAGCGACAGTGCGGCGTAGTCGAACTCCAGGATGCGGCACTCGGGCTGGGCGGTGCCGTCGGAGCAGGTGGTGGTGGCCTGATTCACCCGCTTGCTAAAGTAGCCGCCGCAGTAGGGATAGGCGCAGCGCCGCATGTCCATGTGCGTGACGATGAAATAGGTCGAGTTGGAATAGGCGGCCAGCGTCTCGGGCTCGGCCGGCAGGCCGGGGTCAGCCGGCAGGTTCGCGGAATCCGACGAGCTCTCGACGGCGGCGGACTTGTCGCGGGTCGGCTCGTCGCCGGTCGGATTCTCGCCGGTCGGATCGCAGGCCGGCTGCGCCGCGGCCAGTAGCAGACCAAGTAGGGGGAGTGCAAGGAAACGGGCATGTCGCATGGGAAACCTCCAGCCAGAAGGCAGTTGCCATAACATGAAAGCCAATACCTTGGCGATAGGAACGCAATCAGGCTGAACAGCCCCAAGGCTACCTGGCGATGGAGTGGCTGGCCGGCGAGGACCTATCGCAGTATCGGGCCCGCAGCCTACGACGTCGGTTCTGTAGCGTCGGAGCAGGCCCGCGGTGCACCGGAGGAAGGAGAAGCTCTGGGCAGTTACAGCGGGATACTCCGCGCCGCGAATGGGGCAGTTTTGGCGATTATCCCAGATTGGAAATCATGCGGTCGCGCAGCCGCCCCACCGCCAGCGCCCCGAGCAAGCGCGCCGCCTCGCGGGCAAGCGAGGGCCACTCGCCAAGCGAGCGCGACCGGGGCAGCGACAGCCACAGCCGCAGCAGGTGGCGCTTGCGCTCGGGCTCGTCGTGGTCGACGTAGTCCGAGCGCGCGTGAAGCACGGTGTGGTTCGACAGCAGCTGAATGTCACCTGGCTCAAAGTCCATCTCTAGGAACAGGCCAGGGGTCGCCGTGATCTCGTCGTACAGATCCAAAAGCTCGGCATCGCGCGGGCTGAGCATCCTTGCCCCGCGGTGCTGCTGCGCAGTGCGGAAGTAGTCTGCGTGATAGCAGGTGCGCAGATGGCCCGCGAAATAGCGGCAGGGGATCAGGGGCGCGAAGTTCAGCCCACCGTCGCCGCGCGTGTCGTACTGCAGCGGCTCGAACAAGCGCTGGGCAAGGTCAGGACGGCGCCTGAAGAGCTCGTTCCACACCGTGACCGAGCTGACAAAGCGACTCTTGCCGCCCGACTTCGCGGTGCGCAGACAGAGCAGACCCACGACATCGGCCAGGTCGCAGTGATAGGCCAGCGCGGCCGATGTGCGGTAGCCGCGAACGTCCTTGGCCTGATACGAAAGTCCCTCGCTGCGCACGTGGCCCAGCAGCTCTTCATGGCGGTTCTGCGCCCCCGGCACTCCCAGGTGCAGCCCCAGGCAGAAAAACAGCCGCTCGCTGTCCGCTTGCGAGTAGCGCTCGACGGGAATGCCGCGCAAGACCTGCACACCGCAGCCATCCCCCAGGATGCGCGCCCAGCCGGCGATGCGTCGTGCCAGCGTCGGCAGTGGGAAGTCGGAGACGGCAAGCTGGGACAGCGGCTTTCCCGTCCCGCGGGCCTGAGCCAGCGCGGCCTCAAGCTCGCTGATCTCGGCCGGGGATAGTCGCACCTGCCAGTCCCCACGTCGGGACAGCTCGTCGCCGCGCCAGGCGGCCTCGCCGACGATGGGGCGCTGGGGCGGGGCCGCGTGGGGACGAACCAGATAGTGAAGCGACTGCTGGGTAAGACTGCGATAGCTGCGGGCCATGAATCGACAGCTTATTCCGGTTCCCGCGCGGCCGCGCGGTCTAACGGTCGATTTGCGGCGACGGCCACCACACAAGCGGTGCGCCGAGCGGGCGGCGACGCGGCCCCGCCGGGGACGGGAAATTGGCGATGGAAACGTGACACTCCGATTATGATATAATCATATATGTCACGCGCTTGAATGATTATTCAATCATATCAATCCTATTGATATTGCTCCATGGATAGGATTCTTGCAGCCTAGCGGCTGCGGGCGGGCTGGGGGCTCGCGCGGGCGGCGGCCGACACGTGGACTCGACGGGAACTGATAAGTAGAAGTTCGCGCGCATCAAACGCAGGCGAAGTCCCGAAAACTCTGTCAGGCCACGCAACAGCAGGGGGCGATCATGGGCTCTAGTCACGAGAAGCGTCCACCGCAGGGGCAGTCATATCCCTTCGACAGCCAGGGCGGTGCCGCGACGCAGAAGGTCGGATCGCCGATGGGGTCGGGTGAGACGCCAGGCAGCGGACCAGCCCCCGCGATGGGGCCTACGGCGGGCGCGGGCCCGGGCAGCGCGACCCCCTTTATGGGCCTGTACGATGGCCCCGCCGGCCCCGCTCCGGCCAGTCAAGCCCCGGCAGCATCCGGGGGCGGTAACGATCCCCACGTCACGCTGTTTACCGGGATCACCGAGGATCAAACAGAAGCCCAAGCCCACGCGGCTACGCTGAATCAGAATGCGGGTTCGTATGCCGGATATGACACATCGAATCCCTGCAAAGAACAGCCGAGCTGGGCGGCTGATGCTGCCCTGGATGCAACAGCGGTAGTATTATACAGTCAAGTCGGCAACCAAGTTGACCTGGTTCCCGCTCGGGATGCCAATGGCAAAATTCAATACGACGCCAACGGCAATGTAAAATACGATATCGATTATGGCCTGCTCGCCGGTGTCCCCTTCCCCCTCATGGGTGAGAAGTATCAATCCGCCAAGGATCTGGGGCAGTCGGGGGCTGATGCGGTGCTAACGTCCGATTCAGGCCATCCCCCCGCCAAGAACGAGCCCATCGTCATCGACGCCCACAGCGGCGGTGGTCAGACAGCCTTCTTCACCGTGCTGGAGCTATACCAACAAGGGTATACCGATATTAATGTCGTCGGCTTTGATATGGCGATGACTCCCGAACAGCGGTCAACGCTGGAAAAGATTGGCGTCGATGTAACTAACGCAACCAGTCATATCGATGTTAATGCTGGACCGCTTGTGAATCAAGGCGGAGTCGGCTCGCCGCTCGATCTTCCGATCACCAGCCCCATGGCTACGTTGATTAAATGGGGTATGGGCGGCGCGAACAGTCCATACTACGATACCAATCTAGAAATCAGTTCGAGCGATGTAAATTCGCAAGAAGGCTTAGTCGGCGACATCTCGGAATGGCATGGATTCAAAGATAATAATCCGTCTTTAGAGTACATGCAGCAACAGAACATAAATCAAAGCAACAGCAAACCCACTCAGGCTCGGCCAGACTTCTTCTCTAGCGATATCAATGCAAAAGATAAGTCAGCAAGTATTGATATCGGGGGTCCCAAGGGCCTTGGGGCTTATATCAATCTGTCAGAAGGCCAGCTGGACCTGAATGCGTTCGGCAAGCATGTCGATATTGATCAGAGCGCTCGCAACGCCGCCCGGACGGTCACGCGGGCGGTCGACAAGGCCAAAGACCTGGGGCAGGACGCCAGCGAGTGGGTGCAGGACAAGTGGCAGGCGGCCGATACCTGGGTGCAGGACAAGGCGCACACCGCCAGCAGCTGGGTCCAGGACAAGACGCACGAGGCCAACAGCTGGGTGCAGGACAAGACGCAGGCGGCGAGTACCTGGGTGCAGGACAAGACGCAGGCGGCAGGGAACTGGCTACAGGACACCACCTCGGCGGTCGGTGGCTGGCTGTTTGGCGGTAACCAGTCGGCCGGCAGCAAGGGCGGGCAGGCGATGTCCTCTGGCGCCCTGGGCGGCGCCAAGGCCGGCGGCGGCAGCAAGGCCGGGGCGGCGATGTCCTCTGGCGCCCTGGGCGGCGCCAAGGCCGGCGGCGGCAGCAGCGCGAGCCCGGTCGCCGGCCCGTCAGAGGCCGCCGCCAAGCCGACGGCGAGCAAGGCCGCGGGCAGCAAGGGCACCGTGGTCACGGCGCCCAAGGACAGCGCGGGTGGGGCCGCCAGCAGCTCCAGCAAGACGGGCAGCGCCGGCAAGGCGGCCGACGACGTTGTGGGTTCCAAAAGTGGCACCGGCGGCGGAACCAGTGGCGGCAAGTCAGCGACGCAGATCCCGCCAAGCACCGCCCCCAAGAGCGGGGCCGGCCAGGCCGCGAGTCCCAGCAAGCCCGGCAGCGCCACCCTGCCAAAGAGCCCCACCAGCCCAGGCAAGGCAGCCGACGACATCGCCCCCAAGAGCAGCGGCAGCAAGCCCGCCAAGTCGAGCAGCAAAGCGCTCGACCACATCGCACCGAAAAACAGCGGAGGCGGATCGCGCGGCAAGGACAATCGCTCTCGCTTCTCGTAAAGCCGCAGCGGCCGCCCAAGCCGGCGCGCGGCCGTCAGCCCGACGATCTCCTATTCGGTACGGGCCGGTCATCGCCCTTTGCCACGCCCGCGCTCTGGAAGTGGCTGCGGAGCTTCTGCAAATCTGCGGGAGTGCCGCGCGTATGTCCGCATAGCCTCCGCGGCCTGCACTCTACGCTGGCTATGGAGCACAGCGCGACCTCGGGTCTGGTTGCGGCGGCGCTCGGTCACGGAACTTTCAAGGTTACGCAGCGCCACGACGTACAGCCGGGCGCCAGGGACAATCTGAACTCGGCCGCTCCCGAGCCGCTGACCCCGACTGAGCGGTTAGACGCCGTCGAGCACATGAAAGCGGCCTCGGCCGCACTCACCAACCTGCGCGGCCTGCTGCACCGCGCCGACCGTCGCACCCATGGGGCGGCAATGCCAGCAAGACGGGCAAGCCTCCGGCTGCGGCGTCCCATCGCTTTTATCTGTCACTGGCGCAAGGGTTTTACGGATGGGCACTGCGCAAGGGCTACATCAGGCAAAATCCATTTAAGGAAGTGCGCCCCATCGGCCGCGCAAGCACAGGCAAGGCGCAGCTGCGCCTGGATGAAGCGAAGCGCTACCGCGAGGCCGCGCTGCGCCTGTTCGACGAGCACGCCGATCGGATGGCGCTCGCCGCGGTGATGCCGCTTTACCTGGGCCTGCGCAAGGGCGAAGTGCTGGGCCGTCGTGTCCGCGATGTCGATGCCGCAGGCAGCATCATCTGGATCGATCGCGGCAAGAGCAAGAACGCGCGCCGCCATCTGTCGGTAAAGGCGCGCCCCCTTCAGCAGCGGCTCGCGCAGTTGGTGCAGGGTCGCGCGCCTGAACAAGCGCTGTTTGCGTTGCGGCATCCGATGCAGCCGCCATCCCCGCAGCGACTGCATGATGCCGTGGCGCGCGTCTGCAAGGCCGCTGCGGTGCCAGTGATTTGCCCGCACTCGCTGCGCGGCCTGTGGGCGACGCTCAGCATCGAATCTGGAGCCGCTGAGAGCGCCGTCGCAACCGCGCTGGGTCACGGCTCTTCGAGATGACCGCCAAGCACTACGCCCAGACCCTGGCCAAACTGCTCGCCTTACTGACCGCTCCCGCTTCCGTCGAGAAACCACAGCACAGCGTCGGCCGATAATTCGGGCTTCCTTTGTAAAAATACCTTTGATCGACCTTTGATCCGAGCCTTCTAAGTACCTGTTTTCAGCCGAGATTGCTTCCTGACATCCTCAAGCCGTCTGAGGGAGCGATCGACGGAAAGCAGGTGCTGAAACTTTGATCAAGGATCGAAAGCTCGACGGGAAATCGCGATCAAGGATTCACCAGCCCCTACTGAATCGTCTCTAGA
>Ga0075163_10004154_pt1 | contig 19412 bp, 11 predicted proteins | sample JI1023141ADNA_FD_71478 | JGI IMG/M metagenome (GOLD analysis project Ga0075163, IMG submission 71478) | Wastewater effluent complex algal communities from Wisconsin, to seasonally profile nutrient transformation and Carbon sequestration -... | ecosystem: Engineered > WWTP > Effluent > Algae...
TTGCGCGGGATCGGATCCATGTCGTAGAGGATGCCGTCGATGCGGAAGCGGACCTGCAGGCGGTCGGGGTAGTTCTGGAAGTGCACGTCGGACGCGCGCAGCTTCAACGCCTGGAACAAGATCGTGTTGACGAGCTTGATGATCGGCGCCTTGTTGGCGACGTCGAGCACGTCCTCGCCTTCGTCGATCTGGTCGGCGAGGCCGGCGATGTTCCCGTCCTCGTTGACATCCGCCAACGCCTCGTCGACGCCGTCGGCCTTGTGCCGGTACGCGCGCCCCAGGAGCGTCGTGATCTCGATGCGCGGCGCGAGCACCGGATCGATCTCGGCACCCAGCATCGCGGCCAGGTCGTCCATGGGGTGCGGCTGCAGCGGCGTGCAGGTCGCGACCTTGAAGACGTTGTCGGCCGAGCTCTCGAGCGCGACCAGGTTGTAGTTGCGCGCGAAGTGCACCGGCACCTTCGACACGAACGCGTTGGGGACCTGCGTGCCGTCGAGCGACTTGCGGAACTCGAAGCCCAGGTGCTTGGCGTAGATCGAGAGCAGCGTGACCTCGTCCAGGAAATCCTTCGCGAGGATCACCCGGTCGAGCGAATCACCCGTCGTGGCCGCGACGCGGCGGCACTCCTCGAGACGTTCGCGCGACAGGCCCGCGTCGACCAACATCTCGCCCAGGCTGCCGACGGCGCTGGGGGTGCTGGTGGTGGAGGCCGGCGTGCTCACGGCAGTTCCTTGGGCGTCGACGCGCCCGTGTTCTTGGCGTCCTCGCCTTGCTTCAGCATGCCGCCGACCTTCTTGGGGTCGATGCCCACGGCGTCGCTGCGCACTTCACCGCGCTCCGGCGCGCGGTAGAGCGGCACTTCGAAGCCGCGCATGTCGATGCCCGACTTGCCGTCGCGCCCGAACGTCGGATCCACCACGCGGATGCGATCCGAGCCGATCGCGTCGGCCGCGTCGAGCTTGCGCTTGTACGAGTACTCCGCCAGGTCGGCGAAGTCGCGGTCGCGCATGATGTGCGGCGTGACGAAGAAGTAGAGGGTGGTCTTGTTGCCCGAGTTGCTGTTGCTGCCGAACAGGTAGCCCAGGATCGGGATGTCGCCCAACCACGGCACCGAGCGGCGCTCCGTGCCCTTGTTGTCGGTGATGATGCCGCCGATGACCATCGTGTCGCCGTCGGGGACGTTGATCGTCGTCTGGATCGTGCGCGTCGTCTTGGGCGGGGGGATGGCGCCGTTGACCGTGCCGATGAAGTTCGAGATCTCGAGCGAGCAGTTCAGTCGCAAGTAGTGCGACGCGCTGATCGTGGGGGAGATCTCCATCGTGATGCCGGCCTCGACGTACTCCTTGAAGTTCTCCTGGGTCTGGCCGTTCAGGCCGCCCGTCGCGGTGATCGTCGTCGTGGGCTGTTCGTCCTTCGACGTGACCTTGGCGCTCTTGTTGTTGTTGACGAGCACCGACGGGACGTTGAGCACGTTCGTGTCGCGGCGCGTCTTCAGCGCGTTGATGAGGAGCGGCAGCGAGAAGTCGCCGCCGTTCAGGATGCCGGCCGTGATGCCCGCCGCCGGCGTTCCACCGTTCGCGCCCGTGACGAGGCGGATGTCGGGGATGCCGTCGTTGTTCGTGTCCTGGAAGGTCGACAAGCCGAACGACGACACGCCGAACTGACCGTCGCCGTTGACGCCCAGGTCCGCGAGGCCCAGTTCCGCGGTCAGGTTGAACGAGTTCTGGTCCGAGAGCTCGACCAGCGCCGTCTCGATCAGCACCTGTTCCTGGCGTTGGTCGAGGCGCTGGATCAGCTGGAGGATCTCCTCGTAGCGCGAGCGGTTGGCCGCGATCAGGAGCGAGTTCGTGGCCTTGTCGGCCACGACGACGACTTCGTTGCGGGCCGCCGAGGTCTGACCGCCGGCCGCTCCACCCGCGCGCGCCGCGCCGCCCGCGGCGGCGCCGGTCGTGACCCGGCTCGCGTCACGGATGAACTCGTCGAGCGTCTTGGCCAGGTCCTCGGCGTCGACGTTGTCGAGGTTGTAGATGTGGTACGTGCGTTCGCCCTGGACGACTTCCACGTCGAGGCGTGCGACGAGTTCCTTGATGCGCGGCATTTCCTCCGGCATCGCCATGATCAGCAGCGAATTCGTGCGCTGGTCGACCATGATCTTGGACTCGGCCTGGTTGGTCTGGATCGGCGCCGTGACGCCGACCGCGTTGGCTTGAGCGGCACCGCGCGCCTGCGACGCGCGACGGCTGGCGTCCAAGAGCTCCGTCAACGTCTCCGAGACTTCCTCGGCCGACGCGAACTCGAGCGCGAGCATCTCGAACTCGGGCAGGACGATGTTCTTGTCGCCCGACTGCTCGTCGACGAACTTCAGCATGCGCACGATCGACACCACGTTGCTGCCGAAGCCCGTGATGATGAGGCTGTTGCTGTTGCCGACGGGGATGATCTGCTGGCTCTGCGGATCCGTGAACATCTGCCGCATCGAGTTCGACAGGTCGCGCACGTTCGTGTTCGGCAGGTCGACGACCGTCGTGATCAGCACCGCGGGCTGATCGGCGTAGCGATCGAGGTCGTCCGCCATGACGTACACCGCGCTCTGGCGCGGCGCCGGTCCGCGACCTTGCGCCTGCAGGCTCTGGATGAGCACGACCGACAGGTGGTCGGGACCCACCTTGGTGCAGACGTACTCGTTGATGATCATCATGATCTGGAAGAACTGGTAGAAGTCACCCTTGGGGATGCGCTTCGACCCGAACATGCGCAGCGGCGCCGTCGCGAGGTTCGCCGCCGTTTCCTTCGCGTACGTGAAGTTGATGCCCGTCGCGTCCTGGCACAGCTTCACGAACTGATCGAGCATCAGTCCTTCGGCGCCCGCCGTCTCGTCGAAGTTGAGGACGTAGTATTCGCCGACGTCCTGGATGGGCGGAACCTTCGGGCCTCCACCCGCGCTCGGCGCGGGATTCTGCGCGGCGGGTGCTGCGCCGCCCGGATTCGGGCGATTCGGAGCCTGCACGGCGAGGGCGGGAGCAAGCAGAGGCAGCGCGGCGAGGAACGCGATCATGGGCTATCCAAGTGGGCGTTACGGGGACCTGTCCGACGAACCGGTGTCGAGGAGCTCTATCCCTTTGAAACAGCGGGGGTTAGATCCTCCCTGCGCCGGGCAGGGTGACGCGCACTCTAGGAATGCCGCGGGGAGGAGTCAAACGGGCTGGTTCGAAGATTTGGCGCGCACACCGAATCGGGGCGAGCGACGATGCTCCGTGGGCGTTCTTCCCGGTCGTTCCCACGGACTTCGGCCGAGCCAGTTCCGTCCACCGTCGGACACGAAGACATTTCCCACGCGCACCGCGCTCGCTATTCTCCTCCCCGCCTCATGCGTCTCAGCGACCTCTTCTCGGCCGAGGACGTCCTCGTCGGGTTCCACCCCACCGACAAGTGGGACGCCATCCGCGCGCTGGTGGACCACCTCGTGCGCCGAGGCCGGCTCAAGCCCGAGTCGCAGGCCGCGATCTACGACGCGGTCGTCGCGCGCGAGCGCTCGATGTCGACGGGCATGGAGCACGGCATCGCGATCCCGCACGCGGCCGTGGACGGTGTCGACGGCGTGTTGGCCGCGATGGGCATCGTCGGCGACGAGAAGGGCATGCCCTTCGAGAGCATCGACGGTCGACCGGCGCGCGTGGTCGTGCTGCTCGTCATCCCGCGCGCGCAGAAGCTCCTGCACATCCGCACGCTGGCGGACATCGCGCGCGTGCTGGGACGCGACACGGTCCGCGAGCACTTGATCGCCGCGCCGACCAGCGCCCAAGCCTGGGCCGTCCTGGCCGAGGGCGATGCGACCCGCCGCGGCTGAGGAGTCCTCGCGGGAACGCGCGGCCGCAGCTGACGACGCCACGCGGATACGCGCGGCGATGGCCGACGATCCCGCGCGCGCGTCGCGCTCGATCGCGGCGGCGGCCCTCTCGGGTTTCGCCGGGCTGGGCCTCGAGAGCTTGGCCGTGTCGTGCTCGGGTCTCGCCCTGGGCTACGGCGGTTCGGCCGCGATCGGACTCTCGACGTGGCTCGCGGCGTGGGCGCTCGGCGCCGGCTGGAGCACGCGTCGCGCGCCGCGCACGTCGCGGCCGCTCCGGATCGCGGGTCTCACGAGCGCGGTGCTCGCGCCGCTGACGGTGCTCGTGCTGCTCGCGCTGGGCGCGAGCGGCGCGCCGCCGCTCCTCGCGGGGGCCGCGTCCGTGCTCGCGATCGCGGCGCCCGCCGCGGCGCAAGGCGTGTTCCTGCCTTGGCTCGCGCGTGGCGCCCGCTCGATCGCGTGGCTCTTCGCCGCGAACCTGGTCGGTTCGCTGCTCGGCGCGTGGCTCGTGTCCGATGTCGCGGTCGGAGCCTTCGGTCGCGTGCCCGCGGCCGCGTTGGCCGGGCTCGCGGCGCTCGCGGCCGGGATCCTCGCACCCGCGCCACGCGCGTCGGACGCCGCCGACCACGCCACGACGTCCGCTCCACGCGACGAACCGCGAGGTTGGTCGCGCGGCACCGTGGCGCTGTGGATCGGCGCGGGCGTCGCGTGGGCGTCGGCGTTGCAGTGGATCCTCCTGCGCGTCGGCGTCCTGTGGTTCGGCGGCATGCAGAACGCGTTGAACGCGGTCTTGTGCGCGTCGCTGTCGGCGCTGGCCGTCGGCGCGTGCGCGTACGGCGTGCTGGCCCGCGCGCGGACCTCGACGCGCGCGGCGGTGCTCGCGCCGATCGCGCTCGTGGCCGCGTGCGTGCTCGCCACGTCGTGGCCCTTCTTCGTCGCACCGGTCCTTTCGGAGTACGCGGACGCGCCGCTCTTCGTGCGCGCGGCTTGGTTGTGCGTCCCCGCGCTCGCTCCGTTCGGAGCGTGGGTCCCGCTCGTGCACGCGCGTGTCGACGCGCGACGCGACGCGGGCGAACGACTCGGCGGCCTCTTGTTCCACGAAGCGTGGGGCGCGGCGTTCGGCATCCCGCTCGTGCACCTGTTCGTCGTGCCGCGATACGGACTCTCCGGCGCGATCGCGGTGAGCTCCGCCCTGGGCGTGCTGCTCGCGCTGTCCACGTTGCGCGTCGCGCCGCGGGCGTCGCTCGCGGGAGCGGTGTGCGCCGCGGGATTCGTCGTGTTCGCGTCCGTGCGTCCGTCCCCGGTCCTCGACGCGCCCGCGTTGGCGTCCCCCGCGTTCCGCTCCGTGTCCGTGACGGAGGACCGCGACTTCGCGGTGGCGGTCGTCGACGACGGGATGCTGGGCGAGCGCACGTTGCTGACCGACGGTTTCCGCGCGGCCGGGACGGGACGCGACTACCGCTACATGGAAGCGCTCGGTCACCTGCCGATCCTCCTGCACCCGGCGCCGCGCCGCGTCGCCGTGTTGGCGCTGGGCACGGGCACGACGTTGGGAGCGGTGTCGTTGCATCCCGAGGTCGAGCGCATCGACGTGCTCGAGATCTCGCGCGCCGTCGTCGCGGCGGCGCCGGCGTTCCTGGAGAAGAACCACGGTGCGCTGGCCGAGGGCCTGCCCGGACTGCTCGACGCGGACGACGGCGTCGCGCGCGTCGTCGTGCGGCTGGGCGACGGTCGCGCCACGTTGTCGCGTTCGCGCGGCGCGTACGACGTCGTCACGATGGAACCGTTGCTGCCCGACTCGCCCTTCGCCGTGTACTTGTACACGCGCGAGTTCTACGCGCGGGCGTCGGCGGCGCTCGCGCCGGGCGGTCTCGTGTGTCAGTGGGTCCCGCCCCACGCGTTGGAGCCCGCCACCTTCGACGCGGTGCTCGACGCGTTCGCGAGCTCGTTCGCGTGGACGGGCGTGTGGATCTACGGGACGCAGGTCCTGCTCGTGGGCGGCGAGCGCGAGCCGACGTTGGACCGTGCCCGCTTCGCCGAGTCGGGCGGCGGCGCGCGAGCGTCGTCGCGCGCCGCGGCGGAGGCCTGCGTCGACTTGGGGATCGCGTCCACCGACGACGTCGTCGCGCGTTGGTGCGGTCCCGTTCCGCGCGCTCCCGCGACGACGCGTGAGCTGCGCGACGCCGATCCGTGGATCGTGCACCGTCCGCGGCGGTCGGGGATCGCGTTGCTCACGGACTTGCCCGTGAACCTGTCCCGACTGGCGCGCGTGCCGCCGCCCTCGGACGCGTGGCGCGCGGCGTGTTCCGATCGAGTCGACGCGCGGCTCGCCTGCGCCGGCGCCCTGCGTCGAGCGCGGACGCTGCACGCCTGGAACGAGGTCGCGCTGCGCGGCGGCCCGGTCCCCGCGGACGTCGACGTCGCGGAACTCCCGGTGGCGCTGCAGGCCGCGCGCGGCTTGCGCGAGGACGATCCGGAGCTGCGGCGATTCGGCGAGGAGCTCGAGTTCCTCGATGCGCTGCGGCGCGGCGTCACCTTGCTCGCGGCCTCCCCCGGACGCGACGCCGCGGCCGAGGCGCTCGATCCGCTGTTGCGCGCCGCGGAATTGCGCGGCGAGCGCGCCGACGTCCACCTCGACTGCGCCGTCGCGTTGGAGCGGCTGGGCTCGCCCGCGGCGTCCAAGGCGCTATCTCGCGCGTTGGCCGCGTGTCCGCGCCTGGCCGAGACTCCCGAGGGTGCGCGCGCGCGGCGTCTCGGACTGTCGGACGCGTCGTGGGGGATCTTGCTCGGGTCCGCGGGACGCTGACCAGCCTGTTCGGCTTGCGTAGAAGCCGCCGTCGGCTCTGGTGGTCGCGGGCTTCGTGCCGCACGATTCCGACGCTCGCACACCCGAGGTGTGCAGACCTTCGACGCGCGCGGCACGCTTCCGCCGCCGCGCGTCGTGGTCGGTGCGCGAGCGCGAGGAATTCCGCATGTCCACGATCTCGTGCTCTCCCTTGGCTCGCGTCGCGCTCGCGACGTTCGTCGGTCTGCTCTCGAACGGCGCGTCGCGCGCGGAGGAGTCGCTCGTGCGTTCCGCGGACGGCGTTCTCGCGGGCCCCGATCTCTCGGGCCCCGATCTCTCGGGCTCCGTGCTCGCGGAGGTCGTTGCAGCGGACGTCGTGGCGGTCGCGCGACCCGTCGGAGCGCTCGTCGAGCTGCCGTACGAGAAGATCGCGCGCGACTTCGCCGCGGGGCACGGCATGGAGGGCGTCGATCCGGGCTCGCTGACGTACGAGGTCGCGCTCGACAAGGCGTTCGTGCGGCTGTCGCTCGGGGCCTTCGATCTTCGGTTTCCGTGCACGTCCCTCGACGCGAACGCGGACGCGCTGCGCACCGCGGCGACCGCGATCGTCACGGCGCAGGAGAAGTACCTGGACTGGATCTCCGCCGGCGGCGCCGATCCCAAGTCCTTGCACGAGGACGCGAAGGTGCTCGCGAACTGGATCAAGGGTTGGCGCGCGCCGCTGCTCGCGAAGGGCAAGACGCAACCCGGCGCGGATCTGTTCCAGGTGATGGGGGCCAGCGACGCCGTCGTCGCCGCGTCGACGCACTGGCACGACGCCTTGGCGAAGGGGGCCGCGTTGGGACCGGCGCGCGAGAAGGCGCTCGTGTCGCGCCTGATCTTCGCTCCCACGCGCAAGGACTTCACCGAGTTCGTGTACTTCGTCGGCTGGGTCCAACCCGATCAGCGCTCGAACTTCTGGCTCGACGGCGTGCCCGGTTGGACGCAGTGCTTCGTCAACGAGGACCAGGTGCTCGCACTCGAGTACGCGGGCGTGGGGCGCCAACCCAACGACTACACGACGAGCATGAGCATGGACGAGGTGCTGCCGCAGCAGGTGGCGCAGCTCGCGATGAACTCGCTCTTCAGCGCCTACTACGGGGATCGTCTACCCGCCGCGTTCATCAGCGGACTCTCCATGAACCTCGTGATCGAGGCCTACGGGATGGTGCAGACGCGCGTCGACGGCGACACGCGCTCGCGCGTCACGGGCAAGCGCGAGGTGTTCATCGCCGGGGGCGCGAGCGAGGGCGGACTCCTGGGCAAGAACTCGGCCGAGACCAAGTGGCGCGAGACGGGCGGCAAGGACCACTTCATCGGCTGCTTGCGCACGGCGCAGAGCGAGGGCGCGAAGTTGGCCAAGGACGCGAAGAACAAGCTCGCGTGCTTCGCGGTGCGTTCGGACAAGGGCGGCGACAAGTGGGCCGCGCTGGGGCCGTTCTTCGGCCCCACGGGCATCTCCGCGCAGAAGGAACCTCCGCCCGAGTTCCAGGGCGACTTCGCCGAGTTCACCCGCGCGTACAAGAGCGCGTTCCTCTACTGGCTGCAGAGCAAGGCCGGCGGGACCGAGAAGGTCAGCCGCGAGAAGTTCGCGGTCCTCCTCAAGAAGCTGGCCGATCCCAACCTGGCGGGCGATTTCGACGCCGTGTTCGCGCAGGTGTTCGACGGCGCCAAGCTCTCCGCGCCGGGCGTGGACAAGGACACGCTGGAAGGCAAGTTCCTGACGTGGCTCTCGAAGTGACGCGCGGCGGAAACGTCCGCGCTCACACCCACTCGTCGAGTCGAGCCTGGATCGCGGACCGGATGCGCATCGACGTGCGCGCGTAGTCGGCGCGCGTGCCGCCGAACGGATCGGGCACGTCCGCTCCGTCGGGGTCGAGCAACGCCACGTGACGGTCGCGGCCGGGCGGCAACAGTCGTCGCAGGGCTTCCACGTGGCTCGCCGTCATGCCGTACACGCGGTCCTGGCGCAGGACCTCCTCGAGCGTCGCGCTGCGCGACACGTGTCCGTCGAAGTCGATGCCGTCCTCGGCCAGCACGTCGATCGTGGCTTGTGAGGCGGGCGAGCCCGGGCTCGCGTGCACGCCCATCGACTGCACGTGGAATCCGAACTGGTCGATCGCGCCGACCTGCGTCTGCAGTCGCTGCGCGATCATGTGGCGCGCCAGCGCTTCCGCCATCGGGCTGCGGCACGTGTTGCCCGTGCACACGAACGCGATCTTGAGCCCCGCGGCGGCGCGCAACTGCTCCACGGTGAAGAGGCCTTCGCGCGCGAGCTCGAATCGTCCACGTCCCAGTCGCAACACGCTCGACGCTTCGGCCAGTCGCGAGGGACCGCCGTCGACGACGAGCGCGACCGACGAACCACACGCCGCTTGGGCCTCCGCGGCTTGCGTCGCCGGCCGCTCGCCGTGGCGATTCGCGCTGGTCATCACCACGGGAAACGGCAACGCGGCCAGGATGCCGGCCGTGGTCTTGTGAGCGGGGAACCGCACGCCGGTCCAACCGTCGCGCGCGGCGAGTTCGAGTCCGCTGGGCACGCCCGGCAACACGAGCGTCAACGGACCGGGCCAGTAACGCGCCGCGAGTCGACGCGCCATCGCGGACACCGACTCGAATCGGTCGAGGGCGCTCGCGTCGCCCACGTGCCACGTGAAGGCCAGGTCGCTCGGACGGCCCTTGAGTTCGCGCAACGCCTCCAACGCGTCGGCGCGATCGGCGCGCGCGGCGATGCCGTACACGGTCTCGGTCGGCAACACGACCAACGATCCGCGCTCGAGGAGCTCGCGCACGCGTGCGACGAGTTCCGGCGAGGGCGGTCGATCGGTGACGGTCTCGCGTTCGCGCGCTTGGCTCATCCGCTCGTGTCCATCCGTCGGTTCGTGTTCATCCGTCCGATTTTCGTTCGCGATCCGTGTTCGTTCGCGGGCCTGGAGGGGCGCGCCGGACCGCCACGCGGACGGCGACGGGTTGGTGACCGCTCCGCGGCGTTGGTAGGGTATCGACAGGATCCCGCGAACTGAACAGGGGGAAACGCACGATCGTGCCGTCCCCGTGCGCGTGCCGCGCGGGATCCGAGGTCCATGGCCGAGAACCCCCACGAAATCCCCGGCGAAGCGCAGCCCACGTCGCGTTCCAAGGCGTCGCCGCGCCCCGCTCCGGTGGAGGCCACGGTCGTGCCGATCGATCCGCCGCGCGCGGACGAGCGCACGCTCGAGCGCACGGCCGAACCCGTCGACGCGGCGGCGAAGGCGCCCGCGGGCGACCGTCCGCTCGACCGGGAGCGCATGCTGGCGCGGCTCGCTGCGGGCTTGGCCCACGAGATCAAGAACCCGCTCTCGACGATGGCGATCAACCTGGCCCTCCTCGAGGAGGAGTGGGGTCGCGCGCGCGAGTCGAGCGAGCCGAACCCGCGGGACAAGCGCGCGCTCAAGCGCGTGGCGACGCTGCAGCGCGAGATCCAGCGCCTCGAGACGATCGTCGAGGACTTCCTGCGCTACGCGCGCGGCGGCGAGGTGAATCGGTCCCCGCGCGACCTGTGCCAGCTCGTGCGAGAGACGCTCGAGTTCGTCGATCCCGAGGACACGCAGCAGGGAATCCGCCACCACGTCGAGCTGCCGGCGGGGCTGCCGCTCGTGATGCTCGACGAGGGCGCGTTCCGTCAGGCTCTGTTGAACCTCTTCGTCAACGCGCGTCAGGCGATGCCCATGGGCGGCGAGTTGATCGTGCGCGTGCAGCGACGCGGCAACCTGGTCGAACTCTCCGTGACCGACACGGGCGTGGGCATGCCACCGGAAGCACTGGAACGTTGCTTCGACGTGTATTACTCCACCAAGAAGGGCGGAACCGGCTTGGGACTCCCCACGACGAAACGCATCATCGAGGAACACGGCGGGCACATCACGGTGATCTCCGAGCAGAATCGCGGCACGAGCTTCACGATCGTCCTGCCCTTGATCGTCGAGATCCACCACGGCGGCGGCGCGGAGGAACGCGCGTGAGCCCGGCTCGGACCATGAACGAAAAGCCCCTGAGGGTCCTGATCGTCGACGACGACGAAGCGCACGCCGAGGCGCTCTCCGACGCACTCGAGATCGACGGCGCGACGGCCACGATCGCCACGTCCGGCGAAGCCGGCATCGCGCAGTTGTCCGAGGCGACCTACGACGCCGTGCTGACGGACCTCGTGATGCCCGACCGGTCCGGCATCGAGGTCCTGCAGGCGGCGGTGCGCCTGCAGCCCGACGCGGCCGTGCTCCTCGTCACCGGGCACGAGTCCGTGCGCACGGCGGTCGACGCGATGCGCAACGGTGCCGCCGATTACCTGGCCAAGCCCGTCGACATCGCCGAGTTGCGGGCGCGTCTGTCGCGCGCGGTCGAGGCCGTGCGGCTGCGGCGCACGAACACGGAGCTGCAGCGCCAGATCGACAAGCGCTTCGGCTTCGAGGGCATCATCGGTCAGTCGCCGCAGATGCAGCGCGTCTTCGACGTCCTGGGCCAAGTCTCGGGCACGAACGCCACGGTCCTGGTCCTGGGCGAGAGCGGCACGGGCAAGGAGCTCGTGGCGCACGCGATCCACCAGAACAGCCCGCGCGCCAAGAAGCACTTCGTCGCGGTGAACTGCGCCGCGTTGTCGGAAGGGCTGATCGAATCAGAGCTCTTCGGTCACGTGCGCGGCGCGTTCACCGGCGCCGTGTCCGCCAAGGAAGGCCGCATCGTCTACGCCGACGGAGGCACGCTGTTCCTCGACGAGGTCGGGGACATGCCGCTCGCGACGCAGGCCAAGCTCCTGCGGGTGCTCGAGACGCGCGAGGTGCAGCCCGTCGGCGGCAACCAGGTGCAGAAGGTCGACATCCGGCTCGTGTCCGCGACGAACCGCGACCTCGAAGCCATGGTGCAGGAGGGCACGTTCCGCGAGGACTTGCTCTACCGACTCAAGGTCGTGAGCCTCGTCCTGCCCGCACTGCGCGATCGCAAGGGCGACCTGCCCTTGTTGCTGGAGCACTTCGTGGGCGAGTTCGCGCGCACGCACGGACGCTCCGTGCGCGGCTTGACCCCCGAGGCGCGAGGCGCGCTCTTGCGCTACGACTGGCCCGGCAACGTGCGCGAGCTGCGCAACGTGGTCGAGAACATGGTGCTGCTCGCGCGCGGCGACGTGATCACCCTCGAGGACGTGCCGGACCAGGTGCGTTCGACGCACGCCGGACGCGCGAGCGGCGGAGGGGGATTCGAGTTGGCCGGCCACTCGTTGGCCGACGTCGAGCGCGAGCTGATCCTCGCCAACTTGAAGTTGTGCGAGGGCAACCGCGAGAAGACCGCGAAGATGCTCGGCATGGGCGAGCGGACCCTGTACCGCAAGCTGAAGGAGTACGGTCTCTCCTGACGCGCAGCGCCCGGGGGTGGCGCTGCCAGCGCGGCAGGAAGGGTCCGGTGGAATTCCCGCGCCCGCCAATGTGGCAGGTGGTGGGCTTCGTTCGCATGCTCTAAACCCATGCTATCCAAGGTGTTGCGCGCGCCGACTCCCTGGCACGGTGTTTGATTTCGCGGGCTGTCCCACCCGCCCTCCGGGACGAAAGGAATCGAACTCCACATGGCTCAACAAGGCAAGATCATCGGCATCGACCTGGGCACGACGAACTCCGTCGTGTGCGTGATGGAAGGTGGCGCACCGGTCGTCATCCCGAACGCCGAAGGCGGACGCACCACACCCTCGGTCGTCGCGTTCCAGCCGGACGGCGCGGTCCTGGTCGGCGCTCCCGCGAAGCGTCAGGCCGTCACGAACCCCACGCGCACGATCGCCTCGATCAAGCGCTTCATGGGACGCCGGCACCACGAGGTGGCCGCGGAAGAGAAGAACGTGGCGTACAAGCTCGTCGGCGGCGCCGACGAGTTGGTGAAGGTCGAGATCGACTCGAAGCGCTTCACGCCGCCGGAAGTCAGCGCCAAGGTGCTGGCCTACCTCAAGGAGGCGGCCGAGGCCTACCTGGGTGAGAAGGTCACGCGCGCCGTCATCACGGTGCCGGCCTACTTCAACGACTCGCAGCGCCAGGCGACCAAGGACGCGGGCACGATCGCGGGCCTCACGGTCGAGCGCATCATCAACGAACCGACGGCGTCCGCGCTGGCGTTCGGTCTCGACAAGCAGAAGAGCGGCCGCGTGGCGGTGTTCGACTTCGGCGGCGGCACGTTCGACATCTCGATCCTCGAGATCGGCGACGGCGTCTTCGAAGTGCTGGCCACGAACGGCGACACGCACCTGGGCGGCGACGACTTCGACAAGGTGCTGATCGACTACGTGGCCGAGGAGTTCAAGAAGACCTCCGGCGTCGACGTGCGCAAGGACCCGATGGCGCTCCAGCGCCTGAAGGAAGGTTGCGAGCGCGCCAAGATCGACCTGTCCTCGATGGCGCAGACCGACGTCAACCTGCCGTACATCACGATGGACGCCTCGGGTCCCAAGCACCTGCAGATGTCGATCACGCGCGCGAAGTTCGAGACCCTGATCGAAGGGCTCATCGACCGCGCCAAGGGTCCGTGCCTGCAAGCGCTGAAGGACGCCAACCTCGACGCGTCGAAGATCGACGAGGTCATCCTGGTCGGCGGTTCGACGCGCGTGCCGGCGGTCCAAGCGCTGGCGAAGAAGCTCTTCAACCGCGAGCCGAACAAGAGCGTGAACCCCGACGAGGTCGTGGCCCTCGGCGCCGCGATCCAAGGCGCGGTGTTGGCGGGCGAAGTGAAGGACGTCGTCCTGCTCGACGTCACGCCGCTCTCGCTCGGCATCGAGACCCTGGGCGGCGTCTGCACGCGACTCATCGAGCGCAACACGACGATCCCGACCAGCAAGAGCCAGACGTTCTCGACGGCCAGCGACAGCCAGCCGAGCGTCGAGATCCACGTGCTGCAGGGCGAGCGCGAGTTCGCGCGCGACAACCGCACGCTGGGCAAGTTCCACCTCGACGGCATCGCGCCCGCTCCGCGCGGCGTGCCGCAGATCGAGGTGACCTTCGACATCGACGCCAACGGCATCCTGAACGTCAAGGCGGCCGACAAGGGCACGGGCAAGCAGCAGACGATCCGCATCGAAGCGTCCTCGGGTCTCTCGAAAGACGAGATCGAGCGGATGCGTCGCGACGCCGAGGCTCACGCCGCGGAAGACAAGAAGAAGCGCGAGGTCGTCGACCTGAAGAACCAGGCCGAAGCCACGTTGCACGAAGTCGGCAAGCAACTCGACGAGCACCGCGCGAAGCTGCCGGCCGACGTCGTGAGCGACATCGAAGCCGGACGCACCGCGCTGCAGAAGGCGGTCGAATCCGGCGAGAAGGACGCGATCCAGCGCGCGCTGACCGAGTTCCAAGCCAAGGCGCAGAAGCTCGGCGCCGCGGTCTACGGTCAAGGCCAGGCCGCTGGTGGTCCCACCGGTCCGCAGGGCGCTCCGGGTGCCTCCGCCGGCCCGTCCTCGAGCGGCAAGCCCGGCAACGACGAGCCCGTCGACGCCGACTTCGAGGTCAAGGCCTGATCGAGAGGCTCGGGCCGAACCGCGACGACGCGGCCACCGTCCCACGCCGACCCGCGCGGAGTTCGCTCCGCGCGGGTCGGTTCGTTTCGTGCCTGGCGTGCGCGCTTGATCGAGCGCGCGAGCGGAAGCGCACGGCGCGATCGCGCGAGCGGAAGGCGACGTGGATCGCCGCGCCGTCCCGGCCGTTCGCGAGCGCGTCGCACCCTGGAACGCGCTTTGCTTTTCCCGAGCGAAACCCCAGGGATCGCCGGAGAGTCTCGTCTGCCAGGTCCGGTTCTCCGGCGATCCCGTTCCACCTTCGCCCGCGTCGCGCGCGCGCACCGGAATCGGACCGCTCCTCCGGTCGTCGATCCGCTCTCACGATCGCGCGTTTGAGGCCGTAGCCTCTCGCCGCTACTCTCCTCACCCCGCGTGATCTCCGTATCCCACCTGACGCGTCGCTTCGGCGACTTCACCGCCGTCGACGACGTGACCTTCCACGTCGAGAAGGGCGAGGTCGTGGGCTTCCTCGGGCCGAACGGCGCCGGCAAGACCACGACGTTGCGCATCCTGGCCGGATACCTGCCGGCCACGGGCGGGGACGCCAAGGTCGCCGGGTTCGACGTGCTGCGGCAGTCGATGGAGGTGCGCCGGCGCATCGGGTACCTGCCCGAATCGGTGCCGCTGTACCGCGAGCACCGCGTGATCGAGATGCTGCAGTTCCAGGCGCGTCTGCACGGGCTCGCGCGCGACGTCACGAAGCGCCGCATCGGCGAGGTGCTCGAGAAGGTCGGCTTGGTCGATCGTCAGCGCGACCTGGTCGGCCATCTGTCGCGAGGTCTCAAGCAGCGCGCGGGACTGGCCGTGGCGCTGTTGCCCGATCCCGAGGTGTTGATCCTCGACGAGCCGACCAGCGGTCTCGATCCGTTGCAACGCATCGAAGTGCGCAACCTGATCTCGACGCTGTCGACGCGACACACGGTGTTGCTCTCGTCGCACATCCTCTCGGAGATCGAGGCCACCTGTCCGCGCGTCATCATCCTGCACAAGGGCAAGGTCGCGGCCGACGGTCTGCAATCCTCGCTCGTGCACGGGCCGGGGCACGTGTCGCACGTGCGCCTCGAAGCGGTCGTGGGGGCGGACGCCGCCGCCGCGATCGCGCTGTTGCGCTCGATCCGCGGCGTGCGCGACGTCGTCGATCGCGGACGCCTGGGCATCCACCACCAATTCGACGTCGTGTGCGACGAGGACCTGCGCGAGGACGTGGGCGCGTTGGCCGCGGCGCGCAAGTGGGCGCTGCGCGAGTTGTCGTGGCGTCGGCCCACGCTCGAGCAGATCTTCGCCCGCATCGCGCTGGGCACGCGGGACGAAGTGGTGCCCCCGGCGAGCGCCGCCGGAGCGAATCCGACCGCCGTCTCCCGGTCCCCGGCGACCACGACCGCAACGGGCGCGAGCACGAGCACCACGAACGTCCCGAACGGTGCCGGCGCCGAGCGCGCGCCCGCTCCGACCGCGGGAGCCTCGTTGCCGATCTCGAGCGCGCCCGCGCCGAAGAAGATCGTCTACAACCTGAACCCCTTCGACATGGGCGCCGCGCGCGACCTGGGCAAACCCAAGGCGGTCGACGGTCCCACTCCCACGGCCGCGGAGAAGCGCGCCGAGGAATCCGCCGGCGGATGAGAGGCTTCCTCGCGATCTACCGGCGCGAGTTGGCCGGGCTCTTCTACGGGCCTCTCGCGTGGACGCTGCTCTCGTTGGCGTTCTTCGCCAACGGCTACTTGTTCGTCTTCTTCCTGAAGTCCTCGGGAGGCGACGTCGACATCGCCGTGCGACTCGCGTTGGGACAGTCGTGGACGTTCTGGGCGCTGATGGTCCTCGTGCCGCCGCTCCTGACGATGCGCATGATCAGCGAGGAGTCGCGCACGGGCATCCTCGAGTTCCTCCTGACCTCGCCCGTGTCCGACGCGTCGGTCGTGTTGGGCAAGTTCGGCGCGGCGACCACGTTCCTGGCCGTCCTGTGGTCGCCGGTGTTCGTCTACGCGCTCGTGTTGGGTGGCCTGGGCGTGAGTCCCGACACGGGCGTGCTCGTGGGCGGTTGGTTGGGCGCCACGATGGCCTCGGCCCTGTTCTGTTCGATCGGTCTCCTCACGAGCACGATCACGAACACGCCGGTGCTCGCCGCGTTCGCGGGCGTGCTCTTGAACCTCGCGATCGTGATCGCGCCGCAACTCGCGGGGCTCTTCGATCGACCGATCGTGCTCGAGGCGGTGCGCCGCATCGACGTGCTCGATCACCACCGCAACTCGTTCCTGTTGGGCGTGCTCGACACGTCCTACGTCGCGTTCTTCGCGGCTTGGACCGCGTTGGTCCTGTTCCTGACCGTTCGACTCCTGGAGGCGCGCCGATGGAAATGAGCGACGCGGCCAAGGAAGCGCGCGGCGGAGCACGCCGCGTGCGGGCTTCGATCCTGGCTCAGGTGATGTTGGCCTCGGCGCTGGCGTTGTGCGCCGTGTTGCTCGTCACGTGGATCTCGGAGCGCCGCGGCTTCCGCTGGCGCTTGGACCTGACGTCGGAGGGCGAGAACACGTTGGCGCCCGTTTCGATGGCCGTCATCGAGCAACTGCCCGAGACCGTGTACGTCGACGAGTTCTTCCGCGCGCTCGAGCCGCCGATGCACGTCGCGGGCGCGATCGCCCAGGACCGCACGCGGCGTCTCCTGCGCCGCGCGAGCGACGAATCGGGCGGTCGCATCGTGCTCGCCGATCACGACCTGACCGATCCCGGCCGGCTACCGGCGCGCACGTTGGCGCGCATGAGCGAGCTCAAGCTCACCACGATCGATCCAGGCGGGTTCCTGGTCGTCTCGTGCGGCAAACGGCGCGAGATCGTGCGCCTGCGCCCCGACTTGGCCGACATCGACCCGGGCCAGCCCGACCCGCGGATGGGGCAGTTCGTGCCCGCGCGCATCGTGAACTTCCGCGGCGAGGAAGCGCTCATGAGCGCGCTCCTCAAAGTGTCGCAAGGCGAGACGCGCAAGATCGTCTTCACGCAAGGTCATGGCGAGCCCGACGTGAAGTCCGGCGATCCGTTGGGTCTTGCGTCGCTTGTCACGGAACTCGAGAGCGACGGCTTCGAGGTCTCGACGTGGGAAGCCGGTCGTCAGGGGGCCATGCCCTCCGAGTGCGACCTGCTCGCGATCCTCGGCCCCGAACAGGTGTTCACCGAAGCCGAGATCGCCGACATCAAGCGCTTCGTCGAGAGCGGTGGACGCCTGATCGCCGCTCCCGGCCGACGCGCCATCGACGGCCCGGGATCGTTGGGCGGACTGCTGCCCTCGTTCGGCGTGCGCATGAACATGATCGGGCTCGTGGCGCGTCCCGTGCCTTCGGCCGCCGGTGTGTTGCAGGCCGGCATCCCCGAGTGCGGCATCCTCGCGATCGGATCCGAGGGCATGCCGGCGATGAACCCGGTCACCGAGCCGTTGCGCCGAGCGGAGATGCGCGTGACGCTCCTGAACTCGCGCGTGCTCGAGCGCGGCGACGTCCCGCCCGGCGGACGCGTGCTCGATCTGCTGTTCGTACCCGATTCGGCCTGGCACGAGATGCCGATCCCGCCCAGCGACGACCGCTACGACTGGCAGTACTCCGAATCCGAGGCGACGGGCCGTTTCTCGGTCGCGATGCAGGCGGCGTTCCCGCCGCGTCGCGAGGTCCTCCCGCGCTTCGCCGCGACGAGCTCGACGCGCCCCGAATGCCGCGTCCTGGTCGTCGGTTCGCGCGAGGCGTTCTTGAACCGCCTCGTGGAGAGCAACCGCGACTTCCTCCTCAACGCGTTCAACTGGCTCGGCTCGCGCGAGTACCGCGTGAAGGTCTCGAAGGACAACCCCGAGGCTCGACGCATCGACGTGAACAACGCCGGGTCGTTGTCGCGGGTCACCTGGATCGCGATGGGGCTCCTGCCGTTCGCTTGCGCGGTCGTGGGCTTCCTGACCGTGTGGCGGAGGAACCGTCGATGAGCCGCTGGACGATCCTCGTCCTCGTGGCTCTCGTCGCGGGCCTCGGTTTCCTGGCCTGGCGTCAGACGCGGCGCGACGCGGCCTACACGCAGGAAGCGCAAGTGGCGCTGTTCGAGGGCTGGAACGAGGCGCGCGTGACGGCGCTGCGACTCGAGGTCGTGCAACGCGACGTGCAAGCGCGCTTCGAGCGCGATCCCAAGGGCGGATGGATCATGACCGATCCGGTGCGCGTGCGCGCCGAAGCCGGCGTCCTCGATCCACTGGTCCGATCGGTTCTGGCGCGCACGGGCACGCCGGTCCCCGAGCAGGACGCGGATCCGGCGAAGCTCGGGCTCGAGCCGCCGCGCATGGTGCTGGAGCTCCTGGCCGCCGACGGCGCGCGCCAACGCATCGAAGTGGGGGCCTTGGACCTCGACGGTCAGCGCGTCCACGTGCGCGCGCGCGGGCGCGTGCTGCGCACGCTGCGCGACTTCGAGACGCTGCTCGACTCGAACCTCGATCAGTTCAAGTCGCACGCGGCCACCACGATCGACGCGCGGGACGTCGTCGAGTGGCACCGCCGCGGTCGCGTGTGGCGACCGGACGACACGGCTCCGGTCGACGTCGCGATGGACGCGGTGATCGACGGCGACCGGTGGCGCGTGACGTCGCCGGTCCTGGCATTGCTCGATCCGCTGCAGATGTCGCTGTTGTGCGGCGCCACCGCGGGCCTGCGCTTCGAGGAATACGTCGAGACGGGCGGCTCGGGGCTGGCGGGCATGGGGCTCGATCCGCCCGAGCTGCGCATCGAGCTCGCGAGCCTCGACGGACGCAAGGCCGCGCTCTTGTTCGGTCGACCGGACGCGAAGCGACCGAACCGCTGGGTGGGCATGCTCGAAGGCGAGCCGAACGTGTGGCGCGTGCCCGACGGGCTCGTGTTCGACTTGGCGGCGCCGGTGGAGGACTTCCTCGATCACCGCGTGCACCGCGTGCCCGTGACCGAGGTCGACCGCATCCAACTCTCGACGACCGAGCACGAAGTGCTGCTCCAGAAGGGGCTCCTGGGTTGGGTCGTGTCGCAAGCGCGCGCGGGTTCGGACACGTTCGACAAGCCCATCCTGGCCGACAAGCGCAAGGTCGACGACTTCCTCGCGAAGCTCGACCGCGTCGAGATCCGCGCGTTCCTGCGCGGCGCGACGTTCGATCCCGCGGAGCGTCGCGCGACGCTGCGACTGTCCGCGCACGGCGCCGGCGC
>Ga0075163_10004155_pt1 | contig 19410 bp, 15 predicted proteins | sample JI1023141ADNA_FD_71478 | JGI IMG/M metagenome (GOLD analysis project Ga0075163, IMG submission 71478) | Wastewater effluent complex algal communities from Wisconsin, to seasonally profile nutrient transformation and Carbon sequestration -... | ecosystem: Engineered > WWTP > Effluent > Algae...
AAGGGCGAGGAATCGCGCCTGCGTCCCAAGAAAGATGGGCGGGGAAGGGTGAATCTCGCGGTTCACGTTTGGGCGCCGGGCGTTTTGGCCTTTGAGGTTTTGCACGGTTACCGCATGGCGGCGATGATGGCGGCCTGCTCGGCGCCGCCCGGAAACGGCAGGGCTTCCTCGCTGTCCGCTTCGGGCGGTACATCGGTTGGCATCGGGAAGCGCGTTACGAAATCCTTGAAGGTAATGAGCTCGAAGCGTCCGTCGTAGTGCTCAACGATGCCGGTGAGTGACTCGACCCAGTCGCCGGAATTGAGGTAGTGGATGTCGCCGATCATCTTGTCGGCCGGCGTGTGGATGTGTCCGCAGATGACCCCGACGCAGCCGCGATCGCGGGCGAGGTTGGCGACCTGGTCCTCGAACTTGCCGATGAAGCTGACGGCCTGCTTCACGCGGGCCTTGATGGCGGCGCTGAGGGAAAAGTATTCCTTGCCGCGGAGCCGGCGCCACCCGTTGTAGACGCGGTTCAGGCGCAGGAGGAGCGCATAGCCGATGTCGCCGAGGTGGGCGAGGAAGACCATGTTTTTAACGACGCCGTCGAAGACATCGCCGTGGAGGACGAGGTAGCGGCCGCGCGGCGTCTCGAGGATGTGGTCCTCGACGAGGCTGATGCTCTCGAAGCGCATCGGGAGCAGGCGGGCGAGGAAGTCATCGTGGTTGCCGCGCAGGTAGACGACCTCGGTGTCCCTTTTCTGCACAAGGGTCAGCACGCGCCGGATGAACCGGGTGTGGCTCCGGGTCCAACGACCGTCGCGGGTCAGGCGCCAGCCGTCGATGATGTCGCCGTTGAGGATGAGCCGCTCGCAGCGGGTGTGTTTCAGGAAGTGCGTCACTTCGTCGGCCTTGCTGTGCGGCGTGCCGAGGTGGATGTCGGAGAGGATGACGGAGCGGACCTTGAGCGTCGGTTTCATGGGCGGGTGAGCTGGGAGCGGGGAGCGGAGAGCGGGGCGCCGGCCGGGCGGCCGTCGCGCCCGGGCCGGCCGGCGGCCTGATGACGGAATTCGGTCACGGCCTCCTGCAGGTCCTCGGCGAAGCGGTCGAAGATGGCGTCCCAGGACAGGCCCTGGGCGGTGACGGGACCGGCTGCGGCCAGGCGGGTGCGGAGGGCGGGCTCGGTGGCGAGCCGCACGGCCTGGGCGAGAAAGGCGGCCTCGTCGTCGACAGGAGCGAGCAGGCCGTTTTCCCCGGAGCGAATGAACTCGTGGGCCGCCGCGTAGTCATAGGCGGCGACGGCCAGGCCGCTGCCCAGGGCCTCGGTGACGACGTTGCCGAAGGTCTCGGTGGTGCTGGTGTGGAGATAGATGTCGCCCGAGGCGTAGTGGCGCGCGAGGTTGACCCCCGTGTAGAAACCGGTGAAGACGGCGTCGGGCCGCGCGCGCTGGCAGGAGGAGAGCAGCGGACCGTCGCCCACGAGCACGAGCTTGGCGGAAGGTTGCACGGCCTTGATCGCGTCGAAGGCGCGGAAGAGCAGGGGATAGTTCTTCTCGGCGGCGAGGCGGCCAACGTGAATGACCGCAAGATCGTCCGGGCCCACGCCCCACGATGCGCGCAACGCCTCGTCCCGGCGGCCGGGGTTGAAGAGCTGGGTGTCGACCCCGCGGGAGAGCAGGCGCAGGTTGCGGTAGCCCTCGGACTCCAACCGGGCGAGGAGATCCCGCGTGGGCACAAAGGTGAGGAGCGTGCGGTTGTGCAGGCGGCGGAGCCACGCGGAGACGACGGGTTTCAACCACCCGATGCGGTAGTCGCGGGTGTATTGGTCGAAATTGGTGTGGAAACTGGAAGTGACCGGGATGCCCATCTGTTGGGCGGTCGTGATGGCGGAAGAACCGAGCGGACCTTCGGTGGCCACGTGCACGAGATCGGGGCGGCTAAGCGTCCACAACTGGCGGAGCCGGCGCGAAGCGGGCAGACCGAGCCGGAGCTGGGGGTAGCCCGGAATGGGCACACCGGGCAGGCGGACCTGGCGGCAGGCGAGGCGTTGTGTGACGCTGTAGCGCTTGGATTCGTGGCGTTGGCGCGGGCGGACGATCGTCAGGCGATGCCCGCGGCGGGCGAGACCGTCCACGAGGCGGCCGAGCGTCATGGCGACGCCGTTGATTTCAGGTGCGTAGGTTTCGGTGACGAGGATGAGATTCAATCGTTTGGCGCCAGGCCGGGGGCAACCTGCCGCCCGTCGAGCAGCCCCATCTTGAACAGGGATTGTGAAGAACCCGTGCCGCGCAGGTGACGAATGGGTAAATCTCCCGCGGGTTTGCGGGAGCGCGTCCGGTGCCGGAAGCGCTGGGCCTCAGCGAGCTAGACCGGTTGGCCGGCGGACGGTGACACGCATCGGAGCACCGGTCGGGATTATCATTCAAATAGGTGTTGCACGACGCTGACGGAACTTTCTAAGTTTATTCTTTTAGTTTGATGCAATCCCACGGCCCAAAACGCATCTACACTCCACAGTCCCTGGAGTTCTGGTTTGATCGCATGGAAATCGAGTGGGAGGGACAGTTTGACACCCAGCATGTCGAGCGCGGGCACCAGATCTATCGGGACAGTGAGATCCGCGAAGTCGAACTGGGGGCCAAGGACGCCATTATTCACCGTCGGGTCGACAAGAAGGAGGAGTATGCGGTGATCGAGTGGGAAGGAGAGACGATCAAGGTGCGCTCTTCCTCCACCGACGTCCTGCTGGCCAACGCGATCGCGGTGGCAGGTTTGCACGAGATCGAGGAATTGCTGGTGGATGAGCTGGGGGCCCTGATGCCCGGCGCCCGCACCAAGTCCAACGGTGCCGCGGCCGCCCCCCAGGCCAATGGAACCAACGGGCATGCCCCTGAGCCCGAGGGCCACGCGTCCAACGGGGCCAACGGTCAGGCCACCAAGGTTGACCCCAACCAGCCCGCGCGCGACCTGTTGCTGAGTTTCACCACGAACAGCGAAGGGCTGGTGTTCCTCGCGTTTTGGAAGAGCGGTCGCAACCGGATCCCGGCCCTGGGCAACACGGTGAACCACCCGACGGCCGCCGAGCGTGCCAAGCTCATCGCGTTGGCGACCTACGCCCGCAAGGCTCACTTCCGTTACAACCAGACCACCCACGCCTACGCGCTCGACGCGCTGGCGGACATCCCGGGATTCCTGCGCGACCTGCTGCCGCACTGGAAAAAGCACTTCGCCGTCGAGATCGACGTCAAGGTGGACGCCATCAAGCAGGGGGCCCAGGTCATCGAGATCGAGGCTGTTGCCAACCGGCGCCCCGGTTCCGAAGGCGGCCTGGATCTGCGCTGGATTTTCCGGGCCGGCGAGAAACTGCTGACCGACGAACAGGCTGCCGCGCTGCTCAAGCACGGACGCACGCCGATGTTGTTGCCCGATCTGGGCATCGTCACGATGTCGCCCGAGAAGTGGGAGAGCTACCAGCAGTGGAAGCGCAACCTCGAGGACACCCTGGTCGACGGGGAGATTCCTCCCTACCTGATTTTCTCCCTGTTCAACGACCAGCGCATCAAGGTCACGCTGGGGGCGGAGATCGAGACCTGGCGCCAGAAGGTGATGACGGCGCCGACCACCCCGCCGTTCCTGCCGGACTTCCTGCGCAACTACCAGCGCCGCGGTGTCGAGTGGATGCACCATCTCTGCGAGACCGGCTGCCATGGCCTGCTGGCCGACGAGATGGGTCTGGGCAAGACGGCCCAGATGATCGCCCTGTTGCGCTCCCGGCCGATGGCGCGCAAACGCCACGTGGTCGTGTGCCCCGCGAGCGTCGTGCCCGTGTGGCGCGAGGAGATCGCCCGCTTTTATCCGGACGCCAAGGTCGACACGCTCAAGTCGGGCAACGATTTCAAAACGAACAAGTCCCCGTGCATCTGGCTCGCGAGCTACACGCAGCTGCGCAAGCACCGGGCGTTGCTCGAGAACACGGAATTTGGCTACGCGATCCTGGATGAGGGCCAGTTCATCAAGAATCCGGACGCCAAGGTCACCCAGGCCTGCTTTGCGCTGAAGGCCGAACACCGGCTGGTGATGACCGGCACGCCCTTGGAAAACCGCCAGCTGGATCTCTGGTCCATCTTCCGCTACCTGCTGCCCGGTCTGCTCGGTTCCCGCAGCGGCTTTGAGGCCGCCCTGATCCAGGACCGCGAGGGCACGATGAAGCGGCTGCGCCAGCAGGTCGCGCCATTCATCCTGCGCCGCACCAAGAATGAGGTCGCCACCGAGCTGCCGCCCAAGGTCGAGATGGATCTGCTTTGTCCGCTGACCGACGTGCAACGCACCGAGTACGCCCGTATCTGTTCCGAGGGTCTCGCCCGGTTGGGCGAGGACATCGGTCTCGCCTTGCGGGAGAAGTCCTTCGGCTTTCTGGCGCTGCTCACGCGTCTGCGTCAGGTCTGCTGTGATCCCGACCTGCTGCCCTGGCTCAAGTCGCCGCTGGCGGACAGCGGCAAGCTCCAGCTGCTGGTCGAGAAACTGCAGGAAGTCATCGGCAGCGGGCACAAGGTCGTGATCTTCTCGCAGTTTGTGACCCTGCTGGACCGGGTGCGCACGGCGCTGGAAGGCACCTACCCGGATCTGCCCCTCTACGAGATCACCGGCATGACGGTGGACCGGCAGAAACCGGTGAAGGATTTTCAGTCGGCCCAGGGCGCGGCGGCGATGCTCGTCAGCCTCAAGGCCGCCGGCACCGGCATCACGCTGCATGCGGCCGATTACGTGTTCTTGCTGGATCCCTGGTGGAATCCGGCGGTGGAGGACCAGGCGATCGACCGCGTGCACCGCATCGGGCAGACGAACACGGTGTTTGTCTATCGCATGGTCACGGCCGGCACGATCGAGGAACGCATCCAGGCGCTGAAAGGGGAGAAGAAGCAGCTCTTCAACCAGGTGGTGGGCGGCCATGGCGGGGACTTTGAGTGGACCAAGCATTTCAACTCGCTGAACAGCCTGATCCAGCTTGGGGCCATGGAATCCTCCGAAAACGAGGTGGTGACCGTCGTGGCGCCACCGTCGGTGATCAACGGGGCGGACTCCGCGACCTGACCGGATGAGCGTTCCCGCCGCCTCTCGCGACCGGTTGCTCCCGTCCCGGGGGATGGAAACAAGCCTTGCGGGAAAATGGGCCCACGGCACGCTGGAGGCCGCGTGAAGGAAGTTGTTCCGCAATTCTACCGGCGGTTGTTGCGAATGCTGCGCTGGCGGCTGTGGATCGTCGAGAAGCTGAGTCCGTCACCGTGGCAGGAGACCCTGGCCTATGCGGCGATTGCCGGAGTGTTGGGCGCTTTGGCGGCACTGCTGTTCCGGGAAGGGGTGAGCCTGATCCATATCCTGCTCACCAGCACGGACGAAGGCATCGTGGATTCATTCCGTGATCTCGAACCCTGGCAGCGGCTGGCGGTTCCCACCGTGGGCGGCCTGATTGCGGGATTCGTGCTGTTGTTCGGCCGGCGCCTGCACAAGGGCGAGAGCTCCACGGACTACATGGAAGCCATTTTGATCGGCAGCGGTAAGCTGCCGGTGCGGGCCAGCCTGGTGAAGAGCACGGCGGCCATGTTCACGATCGCCTCCGGCGGCTCGATCGGACGCGAGGGACCGATGGTGCAACTGTCCGCCGTGGCCGCCTCGTGGTTGGGGCGCTGGCGCAAGCTCTCGGCGCCGCAACTGCGGTTGTTGGTCGCCTGCGGCGGCGCCTCGGGCATCGCCTCGGCCTACAATGCGCCGATCGCAGGATCCTTCTTTGTCGCGGAAATCATTCTCGGCACGATCGCGATGGAAAGCCTGGGGCCGCTGGCCGTGGCCGCCGTGGCCGCCACGCTCACGGTCCGCACGGTGTCCGATGCCCATACGCTCTACACGGTGCCGGCCTTCACGCTGCATTCCCTCTGGGAGATCGGCCCTTTCCTGGTGCTCGGCGCGCTGGCCGGGCTGGTGGCGCCGTGGTTTTTGCGCTCGCTGCGGGCGGCCGAGAAACTTTTTGCCGCGACCAACCTGCCCATCCCATTGCGGCTCGCCTTGGGCGGCCTCGTGGTGGGCGGTTTAGCCGTGTGGGTGCCGGAAGTCTGTGGCAACGGCTACAGCGTGGTGGTGGCGATCCTGAACGGCCACCTCCTCTGGCAGGCGCTGCTGCTGGTGCTGATCTGCAAGTGGGTCGCGACCGCCGCCACTTTCGGCTCCGGTGCGCAGGGCGGTGTGTTCACGCCGACGCTCTTCGTGGGCGCGACCTTGGGGTATCTTTTTGGCTACGGCGTGCATGCGGTGTGGCCGCAGGGGGCTGCTGATCCCCGGGCCTTTGCCCTGGTCGGCATGGGAGCGTTGCTCGCCGCGGCCAGTCATGCTCCCGTGATGGCGATCATCATGCTTTTCGAGATGACGCTGAGCTACGACATCATCATGCCGCTCATGCTGTGCAGCGTGGTGGCCTACTACACGGCCCGCGGCATCGAGGACAACTCGCTCTACAGCGAGGCCCTGAAAAAGAAGGCGGCGGAGGAACCCAAGCCGGTGCTGCCCGGAACGGTGGCCGACCTGGCCCGCAAACAGGCCAGCGAGGTGTTCCGGACGGCTCGGTTCGACGTCATCGCGAAGGAGTTTCTGCAGAGCCGGCACGAGGAGATCTATGTGACCTTTGCCGACGGACGCTACGCCGGGGCGATTTCGTTGCACGACATCAAGCCCCACTTGAGCGACGCGGCGGTGGCGGCGCATGTCATTGCGGAGGATTTGCTGCGGGAAGACATCCCCAAGATCGCGCCGCAGGCGACCCTGGCCGAGGCCTTGCGGGTGTTTGCCCTGCATCCCGGCCAGACCCTGCCGGTGGTTGACCCGGAGACAAGTTTGCTGACCGGTATCTTGATCAAGAACGATCTGCTGCTCGCACTCCTCGAAGAACGAGGGGCCGGGAAGCGCACCGGCGGCACGACGCCGCCTTGGAAGACGAAGTGACGGTCGCGGGCTAGCCGCGTGCCCGTTGTTCGCATTTGGGTGACGGGTATACAGCTCGCTCCCACCCAGTCCCATGCATGGCGTTGGCTTTGTAGTGGAGATGGGATCCTGACCGCACAGCTTGAACGGGTTTCTCACCCCAATCGGCGCGAGCGGTGAAAATACTGTCAGGATCAGGCCTATTTTCCGCTTCGTCACACGGCCGTCACGGATTCGTAACATGGGTCCTCTACTCTCCGGCCGCGTCCCGGCAATCCGTCGGGCATTTCCCTAGCAATCACCTAACGAACATGCTCAAACTGAAATTCAAATTGACCGCCCTGCTGGCCGCCCTCGTGTGCGCCGGATCGGCGCTCGCCCAAGACAGCGGCCCCCTCATCGACCTGTTGGTCCGGAAGGGGCTTATCAACGACCAGGAGGGCGAAGAACTTCGCGCTGACCTGGCCCGCGACGCCAGCGCCGCCGTCACGGCAACCGTTTCGGGAGGCAAGAGCACGACCTTCGTCCAGTTCAGCGGCCGTATGCAGTTGCAGTACGTCGGGCTGAGCAGCGACCAGGCCACGGCCACCGCCTCCCAGTACGTGAACCAGTTCTTCCTGCGTCGCGTCTATTTCGGCGTCACCGCCGGCATCGGCGCCAAGTGGCAGGCGGTGCTGAACTATGATTTCTCCGGCTCCAATTTCGACAAGGCCTACATGGAATGGAACGGCTACTGGGGCGAGGCCCCGATCGCCCTCGATTTCGGTCTGCGCAAGGTGAACTTCGGATATGAAGAGACCACCTCCTCGGGCAGCCTGAAGGCCATCGAGCGTTCCCCGGTCACCCGCTTCTTCGTCGAGCCGAACAACGGCCGCCGTCTGGGTGCCGCCAGCTATCGCATGGGTATCTTCCTCGACGGTGGTTCCGCCGACGTCCGCAAGGGCAAGAGCACCGGTCTGTTCTACGGTGCGGCCATCACGAATCCCCAGCGCACGGAGACGATCCTTGACGCCGGTATCGACGGTTCCAAGTCCAGCGGCAGTTCCGCGGTCAACCGGCCCGCTTACTGGGCCAACGTCGGTTACTCGAAGGTCATGGCGCCGGACCGCAAGTTCGTCGTCGGTGCTGCCTATGGCATCCTCCCCGACGTGGGCGGCGCGGGTAACACCAACTTCGGCAAGGGTTTCGACATCAAGGAATATTCGCTCTATGGTGATCTGACGATCGGTCGCTTCAACCTGGCGGGCGAATACCTCCATGCCGATGTCGATGGCGTGCTGCTCGCGGGCACCAAGAAGGCCGGCCCGAGCGGTTACTGGATCCAGCCCTCCTACATGGCCACCGAGAAGCTCGAACTCGTCGGTCGCTACAGCGAGGTCGATGCTGATGGTCGCGGTATCCGGGCCTCCGATGGTATCCGTTCCGCCCCGGCCTCCAAGACCGGTCAAATGCTCAAGGAGTACTTCCTCGGGGTTAATTACTACTTCGTCAACCAGGACGTGAAGCTGCAACTCGGCTACGTCAGCGGCGAGACGAGCGACGGCGCCACCGAAAAGGTCACCGGCGTCCGTTCCCAGCTGCAGATCAACTTCTGATCAACCCTCCAACACTACATCACATGAAAAAACTTCTCCTCATTTCCACCGCCCTGTTGTCTGCGCTTTCGCTGCAGGCGCAGAAGCTCGTGATCAAGGGTTCCGACACGCTCGGCGCCAAGCTCGTGCCCATGCTGGCCGAGGACTACAAGGCCCGCAATTCCGGCGTCGCCTTTGAAATCGCCGCTGAAGGTTCGACCACCGGCATCGCGGCCATCATCGATGGCACCGCGCAGATCGGCATGTCCAGCCGCCGCGCCAAGCCGACCGAGATGTCGGCGGCCACGGCGAAGGGCGTCACCATGAAGCCCACGATCGTCGCCTTCGACGGCATCGGCGTGATCGTGAACCAGGGCAACCCGCTCTCCGCCCTGACCAAGCGTCAGGTCGAGCAGATCTTTGCCGGCGACATCACCGACTGGTCCCAGGTGGGCGGTTCGCCCGGCCCCATCTCGATCTATACCCGCAACACGTCCTCCGGCACCTACGCCGACTTCAAGGAACTGGCCATGAAGAAGCGCGATTACGCCTCCTCCTCCCAAAAGATGGCCGGCAACGAGCAGATCGCTTCCGAGGTCGCCAAGAACCCCAACGGCATCGGCTATGTGGGTCTCGCCTACCTCCACGATCCCGGCATCAAGACCGTCGCCATCGATGGGGCCGTGCCGACCGAGGAATCCGTGATCGCCCGCAAGTATCCCTATGCCCGTCCGACGTTCTACTACACGAACGGCGAGCCCCAGGGTGAAGCGGCCAAGTTCGTGGATTTCACGCTCAGCGATGAGGGCCAGAAAGTTGTCCGCAAGGTCGGCTTCGTCCCGGTTCGTCCGCTGAACTGATCCGTTCGCGCCCCTTATTGTCACTCACGAGCCCGCAGTCCCGCCACGGACTGCGGGCTTTGTTTTGTCACACAACCGTAACGTGCACCGATTGACCGGCCGTTAAGCCGGGTCAGAGAATCCAACCCGACCGGCATGCCCACTCTCACAGAAACCGCCCCCGCGCGCACCTCGACCCACGACGCTTTGCTCAAGCAGAAGCGGGGTGTATTCTTCGGTCTGAACGGGGATTCCTTTGTAAAATACGTCTTTCAGGGCAACGCGATGGTCTCGATCATCGTGCTGGCTCTCATCACTTTCACGATTTTCCGCGATGCCGTGGGTTTCCTGCCGGCCAACCACCAGAACCTCGTGGTTTATCGGAAAGCAGGCCTGGAAATGGTCGACATTTTCCGCGACCAGGTGACCGCGCACCGGACCCTGTCCCGTTATCTGGCCAACGTACGCGCGGACCGCCTCGCCGCCTTGACGGCCGCGGGCCTGTCGCCGGCGGATGCCTACAAGCAGATGGCAGGATTTGACGACTACGCGAACCGGTTTGCCGACACGATGGGGGAGGAGGAGACGATCCTCGGCAACATGACGGACCTCGCCTCGTCCGTGAAGGAGAGGCAGAAGGTCGCTCAAGACCTGACGGAGGCGAAAGCCAATCTGCTCGCAGCCATGAAGGGCGCGACGCCGGAGCGAGCCGCCGAACTGAAACGGGAGGCCGACGCCATCGTCATCGAGGAGATCAATTTCAAACAGGAGATCCAGCCGCTGCTGGCGATGCGTCCGGAGGTGGTCGCGGCCAATGTCACGCTGCTGGCCGCCATGAAGGAACTGGCGGACGCCCCGCCGAAGTTTGAAGATCCGGCCCTCAACAAGCGGATGCAGAAATTCCAGAGCCTCGTGGCGACGTTCGCCACCGAGGTCACGACGGCCGAGCACCGGATGATGGCCTGGGACCAGGACAAACCGGTCGGCTGGCTGGAATCGTTCAACGCCTTCGCCTTCGGCCGCCAGTGGATCACTGCGAGTTTCTGGCAGGACTGGTACGGCGTGTTGCCGCTGTTCACCGGGTCGTTGCTCATCGCCTGTCTGGCTCTTCTGATCGCCATTCCGCTTGGCGTGGCCGCGGCCATCTATGTCAACCAGCTGGCGCGGCAGACCGAGCAGAAGGTTATCAAGCCCTTCATCGAGTTCATTTCGGCGATCCCCAGTGTCGTGCTCGGTTTCTTCGGCATCGCGATGCTGGGTGAGACGTTGCGCCGGGTGTCGCAATGGCCCGCGCTGGACTGGATCCCCGGATTTCCCATTGCCGAGCGGCTCAATGCCACCACGGCGGCCTGTCTGCTCGCGCTGATGGCGGTGCCCACGATCTTCTCGCTCGCCGAGGATGCCATCAACAACGTCCCGCGCTCCTTCCGCGAGGCCTCGCTGGCCCTCGGGGCCACGCGGTTGCAGACCATCATCCACATCACGGTACCGGCGGCGCTGTCCGGCATCATGGCCGCCATCTTGCTCGGTTTTGGCCGCGTCATCGGCGAGACCATGGTGGTGCTGCTGTGCGCCGGCAACCGCATCGAGATCCCCGACCTGAGCTCGGGAATCGGGGTCATCTTCCAGCCGGTCCACACCATGACCGGCATCATTGCCCAGGAGATGGGCGAGGTGGTCCGGGACAGCATCCACTACCGCGCGCTCTTCATGATCGGCGTGCTGCTTTTCCTGATCTCGCTGCTCGTCAACTGGCTCGCGCAGAAAATCGTGCGCCGCTACCGGATTTCCATCGGATGAGTACTCCCCGTCCCACCGCCACCGCCCTCTTTGCCCGCCCCTCCCGGGCCAAACGGATCGAACAGGTCGTCGCCTGGATTCTGCGCCTCAGCACCTACTTCGTGCTGCTGTGTGCGGCCTTCATCTTTTACGACATCGGCACCAAGGGGGGCTCGGTGATCTTCCGCACCTCGGCACCGTTCATCAACGTGCCTTTCCTCACGCAGTCGCCGGAGACCCTCAACGTCTTTGAGCGGGACGGTCAGAAGGTGACGATGGGTGATCAGGAATTCCGCAAGTACAAGGCCGAGCATGCCGAACAGATGAAGAACGTCCATCCCGAGACCTACGTCTATTCGGCGGGCGGTATCTTTCCGAACATCGTCGGCACGGTCCTGTTGGTCACCGGTTCCATCTTCATCGCCCTCGTCCTGGGCGTGCTGAGTGCGATCTACCTGAGCGAGTATGCGACCGAAGGACCCTTTATCCGCTTCCTCCGGCTCTCGATCGTCAACCTGGCCGGCGTGCCCTCGATTGTGTTCGGCCTGTTCGGTTTCGGCATGTTTGTCATCGCGATGGACATGGGTGTTTCCCTGCTCGCGGGCTGGCTGACGCTGGCCTTCATGGTGCTGCCGATCATCATCACGGCCTCGGAAGAAGCGCTCAAGGCGGTGCCCAAGGGTTATCGCGAGGGATCGCTGGCCCTGGGAGCCACCAAGTTCCAGACCATCATGAGTAATGTGCTGCCCTACGCCCTGCCGGGCATCCTGACCTCCTCGGTCCTGTCGATCGCCCGGGTGGCCGGTGAGACGGCGCCGATCATGTTCACCGCCGCCTTCGTCGTTCGCGACCAGATGCCGTGGGAGGTCCAGAAGTTCACGGACTTCTTCTTCCAGGGCGTGATGGCGCTGCCTTACCACATTTACGTCGTGGCCTCGAAGATCCCGCAGAACGAATATACGCGGGACGTCCAGTACGGCACGGCCTTCGTCTTCCTCTTTACCGTCGCCGCCATCGCGATGACTGCTGTTGTCCTCCGCGTCCGGTTGCGCAAAAAATACAAATGGTAGCCCTCCACATGCCCGAACCCACCACTTCCTCCTCAGCCGTCCGGCAGGTCACGGTTCCCACCAAGGTGAACGCCACGCCGCAGAAGGCGGCCAACGCGCCGGCCGTGGCGCGTCCGATCATCGAGATCGATGACGTCGATTTCAACTACGGGGCGTTCAAGGCCCTCCAGGACATCACGCTCAACATCGCCTCGAAGGAGGTCACGGCGTTCATCGGACCGTCGGGCTGCGGCAAGAGCACGCTGTTGCGCTGTCTCAATCGCATGAACGACCTGGTCGACGGCGCCCATGTGTCCTCCGGCCAGATCCGCATCGACGGGGTGGATATCAACGACCCGCGGGTGGACGTGATCGAGCTGCGCAAGCGCGTGGGCATGGTGTTCCAGAAATCCAACCCGTTCCCCAAGTCCATCTACGAGAACATCACCTACGGCCTGCGCATCCAGGGTGAGAAACGCAAACCGCGCCTCGACGAGGTGGTGGAGCGCAGCCTGCGCGGGGCCGCGCTTTGGGACGAGGTGAAGGACCGCCTGCATGAGAGCGCGCTCGGCATGTCCGGCGGCCAGCAGCAGCGCCTCTGCATCGCCCGCGCCATCGCGGTCGAGCCGGAGATCATCCTGATGGACGAGCCCTGTTCGGCCCTAGACCCGATTGCCACGGCGAAGGTGGAGGAGCTGATCCATGAGTTGAAGAAAGATTTCACGATCGTGATCGTTACCCACAACATGCAGCAGGCCGCCCGCTGTTCCGACCATACCGCCTTTTTCTACCTGGGCCGCCTGATCGAATACGCCGAGACCCGCACCATCTTCATGAACCCCGGCAACCCGCAGACCGAGGCCTATGTCTCCGGGAGATTCGGTTGACCTCTGCCCCCGGAAATCCCAAATCCCCAAGGCCAAGTCCTCAAAACAATCCTGCATGAAGCCATACCGTTGCTCCTGGTCATACTCTGGCCTTTCGACCTCTGGCGTTTGTGATTTTTACCTATGAAACGTTTCTTTGATTCCGAGCTGGAAAGCTTTCGTTCCAATTTGCTGCAGATGGGCGAGCGTTCCATCGATCTCGCCCGCCTGGCGATGCGGTCGCTCACCGAGTCCGACCTGGCCTTGGCCGACAAGGTCATTGTCGCGGACGATGAGATCGACAAGCTGGAGGTAAAGATCGACGAGGAGGCCATCCGCTACATGACGCTGCGCGGCCCGGTGGCCTCCGAGCTCCGCCTCGTGGTGGTGGGCATGAAGGCCTCGCACGATCTGGAGCGCGTGGGCGACGAGGCGACCAGCATTGCCCGCCGGGCCCGCAAGCTCGCCATCGAGCCGAAGATCGAGCTGTATGCCGACCTGCCACGCATGTCGAACATCGCGCTGGAAATGCTGCGGGACGCGCTCGACTGCTTTGTCCAGGAGGACCAGCAAAAGGCGGTCGGCGTCATCCGGCGCGACTCCGAAGTCGATAACCTTAACCGGCTGGTGTACCGCCGGCTGACGAGTTACATGATTGAGAATCCCGACACCATTGCCCGTTCCCTGGAGCTGATGTTCATCTCGAAGTCGGTGGAGCGCATTGCGGACCATGCGGTCAACATTGCCGAGGAAATGGTGTTTCTGGCCGGCGGCCAGGACATCCGGCACAGCAATTTCGCGAAAGGGGCGGCACCGGTGCTGGAAACCAATCCGCCGATGTAAATCACCCGTGTGCCGGGGGCCTGCCCCCGGCGAGGGATGCCCCGGGATCAGCCCCGGGTCTTGTCAGAGTAAAGGGCCACGAGCGCGGCGCCAATGGCCTGGGAAAGCTCGCCGAGGGTGGCGGGCACGACCTTGAGCTTTTCGCGCTGCTGGGTCCAGAGGTAGGGCTGGGCGGACTCCCGGATGATGCGCAGGTAGCGCTCGCGGAACTCCGGGGTCGTGGCCTCGGGGTCGATGAGCCCGCCACCGATCACCACGTACTCTGCATCCACGGCGGTGAGGAGGGAAGCCATGTGAATGCCCAGCGCCTTGGCCTGGAAGTCGAAGATATCGATCGCCAGTTGGTCGCCCTTTTGGGCCAGCGTGCGCAGGGAAAAGGCCTTCTCCTTGATCGGTGCCGGTGAGGTGTGGAAGGGATGGGTGGGGTGCTTGGGCAGGAACTCCTCCAACAGCTGGGGCAGTCCGGAGATGGTGGTGTAGGGCTCGATGCAGCCCCAGTCGCGTCCGCAACCGCACTTGAGCGGCTTCATGCCGCCGAGCAACTGAAGGACCGCAGGCATGTGTCCGCCCTCCATGCCGTTGAGGGTGTCGCCCTCGAGCGGCAGGCCGTTGGCGTCGACGTAGGCGACACCAAGACCGGATCCGGGGGCCAGCATGAGAACGGTGGCGCGGGTGGCGCCGCGCACGCGCTGGGCCTCGCCCACGCCGCCGTAGTTGCCGTCGTTACCGGCGATGAGCGGGACCGGCCGGCCGGCGGCCGCGGCCAGGGCGGCGGCGTAGTCGGCGTGAAAATTCCAACCGTTAAAGCTCTTTGGCAGATTGGTCGGCTGGCCCATGATGCCGTAGCCGAGGTAGGGACCGGGGATGGCCAGGCCGACGCCGCGTACCTGATCCCAGGCAATGTTATTGTCGGTGAGGAATCCCACGACGCCATCCACCCAACCCTTGACGACGGCAGCCGTGCCGGCCTGGGAGTTGGTCGAGCTCTGTCGGAGCTTGGCCGAGATGAGGGTACCGTCGGCCCAAACGCCGCCGGTCTTGGAGGTGGTGGCGCCGCTGTCGGTGCCGATGTAGACGCCTTGCATGGGTGTGCTCATGGGGAATATCCCTCCAGATTCACAGGCTGAGCCCGGGCGTCAAACGCACAATCTGCCCGCGTGAGGTGACTCAACGCATCCCAAACTGACTGCAGGCATAGTAAGCCAGGAAGCCGAGCAGGGCGCACACGGGGATGGTGAAGATCCAGGCCCAGACAATGCGCTCAACCACGCCCCACTTGACCGCGCCGAAGCGCTTCGCCGCTCCCACGCCCATGATGGAGGTGGAAATCACGTGCGTGGTGGAAAGGGGAATGCCCAGCATCGACGCGCCGTCGATGATCGCGGCGGCGGTCGTTTCGGCGGCGAAACCGTGCACGGGTTGGAGTTTGACCATCTTGTGGCCCATGGTGCGGATGATCCGCCAGCCACCGGCGGCGGTGCCGGCCGCCATGGTCAGGGCGCAGGCGACCACGACCCAGGTGGGGATGTCCTTGAATTCCTCCACCCGCAGAAACGTCGCCCACTCCGGCACATCCTTGAAGGCGCCGGCGGCCGTGCCGGTGAACAGGGCCAGCGTGATGATGCCCATCGTCTTCTGGGCATCGTTCTTGCCGTGGCCGTAGCCCATGAACGCGGCGCTCACGAGCTGGAGCTTGCCGAAGACGGAATTGACCGTGCGGGGAGTCAGTTTTTGGACGCAGATCAGAATAAGGTACATGAGCGCACCGCCGGCGAGGAAACCGATGATGGGGGAGGTGAACATCGGGAGGACGACCTTGGGCCACAGGCCGATGGCGTGGCCCTTGGCGTCATGGCTGGACCAAATCAGCACGCCCCAATTGCCGCCGCCTGTGGCGAGGGCGGCGCCGCACAGGCCGCCGATGAGGGCGTGGCTGGAACTGGAGGGCAGGCCGAGCCACCAAGTGATCAGGTTCCAGATGATGGCGGCGATCAGGGCACAAAAGATCGTGACCAGGGTGACCACGTCGGAGTTGACCAGGCCGCCGCTGATGGTCTTGGCCACGGCGGTGCCGGCGAGGGCGCCGATGAGGTTGAAGAAAGCCGCGAGGGCGATGGCCTGACGCGGGGTCAGGACCTTGGTGGAGACGACTGTCGCGATGGCGTTGGCCGCGTCGTGGAAGCCGTTGATGTACTCGAAGACCAGCGCCGTCAGGAGAACGATCAGGAAAAATGTCATGACCCGGGTCGGTTATGCGTCGGGTGACGGACTCAGGAATACTTGAGCATGATCATGAACACGACCTGCCCGGCATCCCGGCAGCGATCGATCGCGGCTTCGATCAAGTCATAGAGTTCCATGAGAATGACCATCTCCTTGGCGTCGTGCGGCCCGTTGTAGAGGTCCTTGACCAGGGCGAGCATGACCTTGTCGGCCTCGCCTTCGGCGAATTGCAGGCGGTTGTTGGCATCGGCGATGCGATCGACCTGGGTGCCGCTGCGCAGCTGCTTGACCATGAATTCCACCGAATTGACCGCCTCCTCAAGGAGCACGATCTGACGCTGGAGGGAGCTGCGCGGCACCCGGGCCGGGCAGATGGTGATGCGCTCGACGAGCTTCTCGACGGTCTTGGGGATGCGATAAAGGGCTAGGGAAAGGGCCTCGATGTCTTCGCGCTCCAGCGGGGTGACGAAGGTCCGGCAGAGCTCCTCGGTGATCTGTTGGGTGATGCGCTTGTCCTTGCGACGACTCTGGATGATGTCGTGGATGCTGGAGGCTTGGGCCGGGCTGTCGGAGGACAGGATCTTGGCCAGCAGGCTGACGCTGGCCTTGGATTCATCCGCACTGGCCTCCAGGAGGTCGTAAAACTTCTCTTCTTTGCCGAGGAGCTTCTTGAGGGAGAACATGGCCGAAAATCGATAGCCTCCGGACAGGGTGAGGCGAGGCGAATTTTCACAAATGTTACAGTGATTAGCCCCGCACATGGAGACTGCGAAAAATCCAACTTCGAATTCCACCGGATGTCAGGCGGAGGCTCGCGTGCCGGTCGGTTTTTCGCGACTCAGGCCAGGCAACCTCCGGCCAAAAATGGGGCGGCCAACGGGACTCGAACCCGCGATACGCTAGCCCCATTCGGGGACATCGTTCGCCATAGGAGAAAACACATCATTGAACGTCCATAGATAAGTTGACACGTTGCCACTAATGTTGGAACGTCGGGTATGGCTTCAGTACGCAGAAAAGACAGGTCCCCGTTTTGGTTCGCCTGCTTCACTTCGGCGGACGGTTCACGCACCCAGGTCTCAACCAAGCAGAGAGATCGCCGGAAGGCACAAGCAACAGCTGACCAATTTGAGAAAGCGGCCAGACTTGGCGTTGAGAAGCGACTGGCAGAGACTCAGGCCAGAAAGGTTCTTTCCAGCATTTACGAGATTACCAATGGTGAGCCCTTGGCAACGGCAAGCACTCGCGAGTTCCTGACCCAATGGCCAGAGACCCGGAAAGAATCCATTTCAAACCGCACCTACCTTGCCTACAAACAGGCCGCCCGTGACTTCAATGCGACATTGGGAACGAAAGCCGACCGGGACATTTCACAGATTACCCGGAATGACGTTGCGAAATACCGGGACAAAGTTGCTTCAATTACAACGGCTGCCAACGCCAACAAGTTACTGAAGTATCTAAGAGTCGGATTTGGAGCCGCTTGGAAGGATGGACTCATACAAGATAATCCCGCTGCTAAGGTTGACCGGTTGCCCCGCAATCCAGCGAACGAAATATCTAGGCGACCCTTCACAATGCCAGAGATAAGGACGATCTTGGCGCAAGCTACGGGTGAACTTAGAGGGTTGCTGCTTTTCGGTTTTTATACAGGCCAGCGCCTGGCAGACGTCGGTTCTCTTTGCTGGAATAACGTGAATTTGGAGGATGGAATTATCCGGTTCTCGACTGGCAAAACCGGTCGGAGAATGGAGCTACCAATCGCCGGCCCATTGCTGGAATACATCGAGACAATGGATAGCTCCGATGATCCGCAGGCCCCTCTTTTCCCGAAATCATACCCAATAGCCACAAGCGAAACAGGAGATTCTCGACTGTCACAACAGTTCTACGATTTGCTTGTGCTGGCTGGTTTGGCCACAAAGCGAACCAAAGAGGAAACCGGTTTAGGTCGGTCACGCCGGCGCAAGGTAAGTGAAATATCCTACCATTCGCTACGGCATACGGCTACCTCACTGCTAAAGAATGCCGGCGTCAGTGAATCCGTAGCTATGGACATCATCGGCCATGACTCTGCAGCAATCAGCCGGCACTATACGCACATCGAGGAAAAGACTAAGCGCAAGGCCCTAGCGAAGCTGCCGGACATCACTACGGGTAGTGGTTCTTGATCTGTTGGCCGCACTGTTGGCACAATAGGGAGTAGTCGAAAACGTGTTAGGAATTATCGACAACTTAGTGTGGTGAAAACAGGTCCCGCGTTCATTAAGGACGCCATGAGCGGACAACAGTACACATCGGCACCCATTCAGGCAGTCACGCCAACGCACACACCCGAATTCTTCCGATTGCCGGCACGTGGTCCCGATCCGTATTTTGGCCTCAGCCGGTCCTACTACTATTCGATGGAAAAAGAGGGGATCATACGGATGGTGAGGTTGAGAATGAAAGGGAAAGCGCGGGGTGCCTGTCTCGTGCCCTTTGCGGCCATTGCTGAAGTCATACGCAACGCCGGGAAGTCTTAGTCGGGGCATCCCGCCAGGCGTCGCCAGGATCGCCAGCAAAGGGGGTGGGGGTCAGCCTAAAATCGCTTTATTTGGCCGGGGGTTGTCGCTGGCTGGCACAGGATAAACGCCGGCGGGTGCCCCGGGGAATGGCCGGTTCCCGGGACGGTATGACGGGAGCTGGAAAGCGGGTTTCCGTCTACCAAACGGCCAGCGACATTCAGGGCGGTATATTTAAGTTAATGATAATCAATATCTAAAATGAATACTCAAGCATGACTCAGTGCCGCTTTTGTCTCTTCAATAACCTATCAAGAACCTGTCGATAAGTCTGCTTTGGTATAGGGTAAACACCCTAGTAATAGGTTTTTGGACGACTGTGTTTGTTCTGGGGGTCAGGCTTTGGGCTGCCTGTGTTTATCATAGCGCTAACGTTATATCACTGTGCTAAACAACATACTTACGTAATTTCTAGCTTGCTTTCCGGATTCGCCGGCTAGAGGGTGGTTGCACGATGAAAAATCTAACCCTGAAAGACTCGCAGGCCGTTTCTGACCTGCTCACCGAAACCATCCGTTGCTTCTCCCGGAAACCCGAACTGGCAGGGACAGCCCTCGTTAAGTCCTTGGGCAAAAGGCAGAAGCACTTTGATCCGGCCTTGCTCAGAGCTTACGTGAAACTCACTGCCTGACAGTTACTTCCGGTCTAACATTAGCCCACTAGCTGTAATGGCCAGTGGGCTTTTGCTTTTGTCAGGTGGGGGGCTGCACTGGCTCGGCAGTCGG
>Ga0075163_10004156_pt1 | contig 19409 bp, 13 predicted proteins | sample JI1023141ADNA_FD_71478 | JGI IMG/M metagenome (GOLD analysis project Ga0075163, IMG submission 71478) | Wastewater effluent complex algal communities from Wisconsin, to seasonally profile nutrient transformation and Carbon sequestration -... | ecosystem: Engineered > WWTP > Effluent > Algae...
GCACCAACGCGCTGGTTCCGGGCAAGGTGGTGAAGCTCTCTGGCGTGGCCTCCATCGGAAGCGGGCCGACCTCGCAACACACCTGCGCCGTGCTCCAGACCGGCGAGGTCCGCTGCTGGGGCCTCGGCGACTCGGGCGGGCTCGGCAATGGCGGGGGCGGCGACGCACCGGAGCCGGTCTCCGTGGTGGCGGTGAACGACGCCGTCGCCGTCACCACCGGGAGCCGCTTCGCGTGCGCTGCGCGCAAGAGTGGCATCTCGTGTTGGGGCAGCAACTTCACCCGCCAGCTCGGGGTCGGCGACTCGTCGCCTCCGGGGTCGGTGTCGAGCCCGGTGCCGGTGACGGGATCCATCACCGCGAGCCGGCTCGCCGCCGGCGACAGCCACGTGTGCGCGCTGCAACCAGCCGGCAAGATCTCCTGCTGGGGCGCCGACGTCGACGGACGACTGGGCCGCGGCACGCGGGTATACGCCACGAGCCCGGTGAAGATGGTCAAGCTCTCGGGTATCACCCAGCTCGCGCTCGGCAGCTACCACGGGTGCGCCATCGCCGGCGGGGCCGCCAGCTGTTGGGGCGCCAACTACGACGGCCAGCTCGGCGGCGAGCCCATCGCCGCCACCGGCACTCCGGTCCCGGTGGCAGGCGGAGCCACCGGCGTCTTACGAATCACCGCGGGCTCCCAACACAGCTGCGCCGTCGCCACCGGGGGCGTGGTCGCCTGCTGGGGCGGCGGATACTACGGCAACCTCGGTCAGGGTCGCTTCGAAGGCTCGGATACGCCGGTGGTGTTCCAGGCTCCACCGGCGAGCGATGTCGGCGCGGGCGCATCCTTCACGTGCGCGCTCCTGTCGAGCGGCGAGGTCGCTTGCAGCGGCAACAACAACGAAGGGCGCCTGGGGCAACCCGGCGGGAACATCAACGTCCCGGCCAAGGTGCAGGTCGGCACCGCCGACGGTGGCGGGCCGGCCTTCCTCTCGGGCGTCACCAAGCTCGCGGTGAACGGCGGTCACTCCTGCGTGATGGTCGGCACCACCGTGCGATGCTGGGGAAGCAACTACGGCGGCGAGTGTGGAACCAACGGCGGCTCGGTGCCCACCCCGTTTCAGGTGCCGCTCGGCGCCGCCAAGGACGTGGCCGCGGGTGGAGGGCACAGCTGCGCCATCCTCACCGACGGCTCGGTGCGCTGCTGGGGTAGCGGCGACTTCGGCCAGCTGGGCGGAACGGCTCCCGGTGGGCCCACGCCACAGGCGGTGGACCTCGGGGGCAAGACCGCGAAGGCGCTGGCGCTGGGTGAGAACCACAGCTGCGCGCTCACCGACGAAGGCAACGTGCTCTGCTGGGGCCGGGGCAACTACGGACAGCTGGGTAACGGCGTCCGCGCCGATGCGCCCCGCCCCACCGCCGTCCCGGGTCTCTCCGGAATCACCGCCATCGCCGCCCACGGCGACAGCACGTGCGCGGTAGGCGAGGGAGGCGTCGCGTCCTGCTGGGGCTTCAACGCCATCGGGCAGCTGGGCGAAGGCAGCACGTTCGTCTCCGGAACGCCTGCGAGCGTCATCGGCTACTGAGTAGCCGCAAGCGCGCCGACGAATCCGTCGAGGAGCGCCTCGTCCACCGTGAGCGCCGGTGAAAGCGTGAGGACGTCGCCGGCGGTTCCACCAGTGAGAACAATGTACCCTGCACGCAAAAGCCGACGCGCGATGCCGAGCGCGCCGGGCCCTACGCGCACGCCCACCATCAGCCCCCTGCCCTGCGCCGCGAACCCCGCAGCCCGCAGCTTGCCCATCAGCACCTCACCCACGCGCAGTGCGCGCGCCGGCAGCTGACGTTCGACGATCTGCTCGAGGGTGGTGAGCGCGGCCACGGCGGAGAGCGGCGAACCGAAGTGCGTGGCCGTGTGAATGAGCGTGCCGCCATGCGCGCCCCACGCGGCCATGACCTCTCGCCTCCCCACGCACGCGGAAATCGGGAACCCGCCGCCCAAGGCCTTTCCCAGACAGAGCACGTCGGGAACCACCGGTGCACTGGCCAGCCAGGCGCCGGAGCGGCCGAGCCCCGTCCAGATCTCGTCGACCACCAGGAGCGCCCCGGCTTCGTCGCATAGCCGACGCAGCTCCGCAAGAACGCCGCCGGCGGCTCGACGCAGCCGCCGCGCCCCAGGAGCGGCTCCACCAGCACCCCCCCGATGGCCCCCGACGCGAGCAAGCGGCGCACTTCGCCGAGCGCGCCATCGAGCTCCGCGGCGCTCTCGGGAAAGGGTGCAAACTGCACGTTCTTCGAGAGCGAGCCGGCGAAGGGCGAAGGGCGAAGGCGAAGGCGAAGGGCGAAGGCGAAGGCGAAGGGCGAAGGTGGTGCTCGCGCCTGCGCGACGAACCGGCCGGCCGCTGAAGGATTCTCGCCTCCACGTGCCCGTGCCCGTGCCCGTGCCCGATCTAGTCTCGCGGACGTAGAGGACAGCCCCCTAGCCCCCGACAACCGCCGCTCACGCCCGGCGCGTGAACGCCGCGCTACACTTCAGGGCGAGATGGATCCGTAGGGGTCTTTCCGGCGACAGACGAGGACGCCCACTCGGTGAGACTGCGTGCAGATAGAGCCTTGCGCGCAGTCGGCCTGCCCTTCGCAAACCTTCTGGCAAACCAGGTCGCCCCCCACCGCGCGACCGCAAATCGCGTCTGAATTGAAAGGATTTTCGTCGCCGCACGACTCGCCGTCCACGGTGCAGGAATCTCCGGCGCTCTCACTACACGCGAAAAGGACGAGAGGGATGACGAGGATGAGAGAGCGCCACATGGTCCCGCGCGATGCAACGGCCGGGCCGCTCGGAGCGAAACCTCCCCGTGACGCACTCGCCGGCGCTATGACCTCGGGATGCCCAGCCCGACCGCCGGCGCCATCGCGTACGCCGAGAGCCTCGAGGCCTCTTATGCGCGCTCCTACGTCGCCGAGCTCGATGGCCCCTTCCGGCAGCCGCCGGTGCGCGTCCGAGCCGTTCACTACCGGGCGACCCGAGCCTCGGCGAAGCGGCGGTTCCTCCTGCTCCACGGAAACCCGTCGCACCTGCACCACTTCTCCGCAAACCTCGCGTTCCTTCGGGAGCACGGCGAGGTGGCGCTCTTCGATGCACCGGGGTTCGGCCGAAGCCCCGCGGTAAAGGAGCCCATCTCGCTGCACTTCATGGCCGAAGTGGCGCGCGCCTTCGCGGCGTCGCTGGGGTGGCACGAGGGAGTGGACGTCGTCGGCCAGAGCCACGGAGGCGCGGTAGCGCAAACGCTGGCGGCCCGATGGCCCGACCTTTTGCGCAGCGGAATCCTGCTGTGCACCATGGGCTACCCGGCGACCTTCGCGCTGCGGTTGGGCATGCTCCCGGGGGCCGAGACCGTGACCCATGCGGTGGCGAGCCGCGCCACCCGCTTTCCGTTCCGCGCGGTGGCCACGGCGTTCGCGCGGGCCGAGACCCGCGCGAGCTTCGCGCCCGATGCGATACCCGACGGGCTTTGCGAAGGAGAGCTGGCGTTGGTGGCGGCGCGGCCGGAGATCCAGCGTGCCTCGATTCGCGCGATTCACGGGGATCCTACACGCATTCTCCGGGAGCAAGCGCCTCGCATCCGGACGCCGCTCCTCTTCGTGCACGGCGCGGGAGACCGCCTGGTGCCCATCGCGTTCGCGGAGCGGCTCTTCGCGATGATCGCGCCCGGCTCGCCACGGAGTCGCTTCGTTCGCATCGAGGGCGGGCACATGGTGCATCTCACGCACCCGGCGCGGGTTCACGCCGAGCTCGAGCGCTGGCTGGCCGAGGATCGTCCGGCGAGCGTGTAAGGGGCCGCCCGCGGCGGCGTTTCCATCGCATGTTCTCGCTTCTCACCCGCGGCCGCACCCGGCTCTTGTGCTCTCTCCCTCTGGTCGTCGGCTTCGTCGCGGTGCAAACCGGCTGCGGCGCCAGCGCACCTCCGCCCATGGCCCCCAGCTCGGTGGCGTATGCATCTCCGGCTCCGCGGGCCGAGCTCGCCACCGCGCCGGGCGCAGCCCCCGCAGCGGCTCCGGGCATGGGCACCGACGCGCAGGCTTCCAACGCACCTCGCGCACCGGCAGCGACGCCCGCCACCAAGGCGGTGATGGGGGCGCCTACGCCGACCCCTGCGCCCGAAGGTCCCCGGAGCGCGAAGAACGGCGGTCCGGCAACGCGCGCGCCGGTCATCATCTACCAGGGCGATCTGCGCATGATGGCCGACGAGGACGCGATTCCGAAGACCATCGACAAGGTCATCGACGTGGCCGAGAGCCTGGGTGGGCATCTGGCTGGTCGCAAGGATCAGAGCGTGCAGATCAAGGTGCCCTCGGCGGGCTTTCGCGAGGCCATGACCAAGATCGAAGCGCTCGGCGGCGTGGTGGGGCGCTCGGTCACCGCCGACGACGTGTCGGAAGAGTTCCACGACCTCGAAGTGCAGCTCGGCAACCTGCGGGCCACCCGCACCCGGCTCCAGGAGTTCCTGGGCAAGGCCACCGGCATCGCCGACATGCTCACCGTGGAGCGCGAGCTCGAGCGGGTGGGCAAGGAGATCGACCGCATCGAAGGGCGCTTGGAGTTCCTCCGCACGCGCGCCACCATGTCGCTCATCTCGGTGGCCATGAGCCCCAAGCCCAAGGTCGCGGCGCCCATCGTCGCCTCGCCCACCCTGCCGCCGCCTCCGCCTCCGCGCCGCGCCAGCGTCGACCTTCCCATCCCCTGGGTGAGCGAGCTCGGAATCGACCCCCTGATGTCTCTTCGAAAGTAAGCACCATGAACACGCACATCGCCAAGGTAGCCGTCGCTCTCGCTCTCGCCCTCGGAGGCGCCGCCTGTACCCACGGAGCGCGCCTCTCCACCCCTTCCGGCTTCGCCACGCTGGAAGAAGGTGGAAAGTACAGCTATCGCGCCACCAGCGCCAAAGGCGTGGTGCTCGCCACCCGTACCGAGAACAACGACATCAAGGGGAACACCGAGTTCTGGGCCGAGACCCTCGACGCCAAGCTGCGCGACAAGGGCTACGTCGCCGACGGCACGCGCGACGTGAAGACCTCGCGCGGCCTCAAGGGAACCCAGCTTCGCTACACGACCACCAAGGGCGGCCGCGAGCACCGCTACTGGGTCACCGTCTTCGCCACCACGAACAAGGTATTCGTGGTGGAGGCCGCCGGCGACAAGGAGCCCTTCGACAAGAGCACCAGCACCGTCGAAGGCGCCATCGCCACGCTCGACGCCAGCGAATAGATACTCAGGGCTTGGGGGCTTCCGGCGCGGCTTCCGACTTCCACTTCACGTTGCCGCTGTCGTCCGGCTGACTGACCTTCACCACGAACTTGGTGCCTTCGGTCGTCTCGCCCTGGCAGTCGAAATCGTTTCCGGTGCGCTGCTCCACGCCCTTGGGGCAGGTGAGCGTCTTGACCTCGATCTTGGCGCCCTTGAGCCCACTGCGAAGGGCCTCGTCGAGCTTGGTGTCGTCCAACTTCGGCTTGGAGCACGCGACGGCGGAGAGGGCGACCACTGCGAATACGAGCGTGGAGAGAGAGTTCTTCATTGTGCTCGACCGTATTTGTCGTGCGCAAGCATCACAAGCGCTGTCACCTTTGCACCGAAGATATCGGTGACATGTCTCCTCTTTCCCGACGGTGATTCGTCGCGCCACGGCTGAGCCGTGGGAGGGCACATGGCTCAGAGGCGGAGGTGGCGGAGCACGTGCCCGCTCTCGAGCGAGAGCACCGAAACCCGGCCCGCTGTGTCGAACACCAGTGCGCGGGTTCCTTGAAAACGGACCCCGACGATAGGACCATCGGGAAAGCGCAGGATTGCGCGCACGCGATGCCCGGTCGCATCCACCAGGTGCACCGCGAGCCCTTCCGGTGACACCACCGGGAAGGCAAACCAATCGTCGTTGGCGAACGGAATGTGGCGCGGGTCCTGCCGCTCCATCGTGGCGACGAGCGGCAGGTCGACCCACTGGCCGCCGCGGTTCAGGTACCCGGCCCGACACTCCGTCACGTACGCGTCCCCTGTGGGCCGCCGCCAGCCCACCAGCGTACCGCGCCCAGTGAGCGCGGTGCGTACCAGGCCGCTCACGTCGGCGCGCACCCGAGAGCGGAGGAGCAGGGAGCTCGGGTCGAAGGTCCAGACCTCGAGCTCACCGTCCTGTTCCTCGTAGGTCGCCGCGAGGCCCTGTTTCGTGCGTGCGATGTCGTGAATGGGAAGGCTGTCCTCGCCGATCGACGATAGGTGCTCCCAATCCGGCGACGTCGCGTCGATGGCAAGGAGAGAGCCCCCGTGGGCGACGATCCAGGTGGACCCGTCGAAGGTCCCCGCGAAGCGGTCGATGCGGGCGTCGCACCACGACTGCACCCGCCGCGTCGTGAGGTCGATGCGCGCGAGCCTTCGCGCTTCGCCACGCTCGGCCACCAGGACGGCCCGATCGCCGTGGTCCGAGAGCACCAGCCAGTGTGCCGGCTCACCGAAGCGAACCTGGACGCGATCGTCGCGGCCGAGGAGCCACACCCCTGCCTCACCCAGCGCGACCAGCATTCTCCCGTCGGGGAGCTCCCGTGCATCATACACAGACATCGCCCCACCATCGCCCGGTAGCATGGCGATCTCAAGGGGCGCAGCTCGCGCAGCAAGGCGTGGGGGGTCGTGGGTCGACGCAGCGTACCGATGCGATGGCGCGCACGCTCCGACGTCGGCTCGAAAGACCGCATCGCCGGTCGATTCCACGAGACGCTCGATGGTCCCGGCGTCCCCCGCACGCCCGCTTCCGACGAGCCGGCGCGCCACCACCTTGGCCAGCACGCGGGACTCGTCGGTGGCTTGCTCCGCCGTGAGCTCTCTGGCGAACGACGAAGCCAGGGCCGCGCCGGCATCGTCCTGGTCGAGCTGCGCCTCCACCGCGAGGAGGACCTCCTCGAAGGATTCGGGCGCGAGTCGTACCTTCTTCACCAGCATCCGAGCGGCGGTGGGTCCGCCCACGGCGATGGCTCGCTCCAACCATGCTAGCCCGAGGCCACGCGCCTCCACGATGGGCCACACCGTGTCCACCGCAGCGGCGTAGGAGCCGGAGTCGGCGAGGCTGCTCGCCCATAGCAAGCGGAGCGAGCGCGCTGCCTCGGCGTGGGATCGCTCGAGGCGCACCACCGCGTCGCCGAACGCCCCCGTCATGCGGGCTACCCGTACCGCCCGCTGGTGATCCCCCGCCAAGAACCACTGGCGCACCACCAGCCCAGGGGCGAGCTTTCGGGCCTCGGCGATCTCCGCCGCCAGCTTCAGGCGCCCGTGCCGCTCCAGAAACGAGACGGCTTCTTCGTTGGCATTCAAGAGCTCGGCCAGGACGAAAGCCGCCTTCTCGATCTCACCGCGCTCCACCAGGCGATCGAAGGCCCGGCGGTACTTTCGTTTGAGGAGGTCGAAGAGGTCGACGTCGAGCCCGAGTGAGGAGGAGGCCGCCCCCCGTCCAGGCTCGATGCCCAGGTCGCGCCGCGGTGCCGGCGTGCCCAGCGCCGCGCGCCCGATGCCAGCCTCCACCTCGTCGTTCAGCGGAATCGCGTGGTGAAGTGCTTCGTCGAGGTCCTGGGCGTCGAACATCGCCATCATCTCCGACAGGTACCTCGCCTGGCGAAGCCCCAGCAGACGCGACAGGCGCGACCAAGCCAGCGCCCGCGTGGCAACGTCGTAGGCAAAGTCGCGAACACGCTGCCAGAGGGCGAGCGCCCGAGGCGGCGGCCGAGCGAGCGCCGAACCGCCACTGCTCGGTGCGGCAGCGGGGCGGAAGATCGCGGCTGCCAGCGAGGCCAGCGCGGACCAAAGACCTCCGAGCAGAGAGGCGGCCGCCCCGCCGCTGGCTCCACCGCTCTGCGCTCGATGCGACAGAGACTCGACCAGAGAGGCGCTCGCGCTGGACAGCGCTGGAGCGCCTAGCGCCACGCGCAGGTCGATGCCGGGCGGGGAGATCGCGGCCGTGGAAAGGGGTGGCTCCGGTCCCAGCGTGCGCACGCTCTCGTCCACCATGAAGTCGGAGGTATCGATCCAGGTCGCAGGATCTTCCTGCGACGCCGAGGAGAGCGCGTCGACCCGCACGCCCCCCCGCACCACGAGCACAGAGGCGTCGGCCAGCGGAGCGTGCTCCAGGTCGAGCTCGCGAACCTCCGAAGGTCGGAGCGGCGCCGACGAGAGCCATCGACCGTAGCGGACCAGCGGCGCCCCGATGGCGCGGGTGCAGCTCATCCGAACGGGCGCCGCGAAGCGCACCACGAGAAATGCGTCGACGCGATACACCAGGGCGCCACCGGCACGAAGGCCGAGAATGCGCTGGCGAGCGACAGCGGTCCCCATCAGGTCGACGTCCAGCGCGACGCCCGCTGCCAGAACGGAGCCGGAGTGTACCGCTGCCACGGGCCTCACGACTTCTCCCCGAAGAGTCGCAACACCGTGGCGCCCGCCGCACACGAATAGACGCCCACTTCGCCGCTCTCGGTGAAGTAGGCAATGTCCGACGACGCATGACTGGCAGCAGCGTGCACGATCGGAGACGCGGTGGTGACCACGGTCTGCTCGGCGTCGTGACCGAGGGCGATGTGCCTCCGCTGGCGGTCAACGACCACCAGGCGCGCCTCCGACCCGGCAACTCCAGGGTCCACGATGCCCACGACGTCCCAGTCTTCGGCAACATGCAGCTCACGCCGCTTGCCATGTTGCACCGCAATCCACACCCGCGCGCCGCGGGCGTAGGTGAGGAGATCGTCCTCACCCCACCCGCCGAAGAAGAGCGGGAGCTCCGGCTGGTAGTCCGTGATGTCGACGCTCGAAGTGACGGTCTCCGCCTCGCCATTGCGCTGCGGCCGTACGAGGCGCAAGCGCCACGTCGACGCGTGGTTTACGTACACCAGCCCTTTCGGCAGGGCGCGCGAGACGCCGGAACAGTCCACTTCCGCGATGATCATCTCCGGCTGCGCATCGTTGCCCCCGCGCAGCAACACCGCTCGACCCTCGCCATCCACGAACGTGACGCACTCGGCCGACAGGACACCCAGAGGACGCAAGTGGGCAATGGGCGAAGACTGGTAATCCTCGATTAACGGGTATCGATGGGTCGCATTGGCGTGATTGCCCTTCTTGGAGAGCCGGTGCACGTAGAAGGCGCTCGCGTCGCGAGCCACCACAATCGTGGCCCGGTGCGTACGCGATTGGCCCACCGCCACGATATGCTGGTCGGGAGGCGGTACGAAGAAACCGGGAGGGCCGGCGGAGGCACGAGGCGAATTGGGAATCTGACACGAGAGCAGCGCGCCGGATTCGGCACGCAGGTAGAGGCGTCGACTGTCGGCGGAGAAGCCGATGTTCGACGTCCTCTGCAGAGTCCGCGAAAGGGGAACGCTCCTCGCATCGCTGCGCGCGACGGTCGCGCCGAACGGATCGCGCAGGAGAGATACCGCGAGTCGTGCCGGAGGAAGGTCGAGCACTGCATCGCGTGGACGCTCACCCGGCGCGGCGACATGGATCGCGACGCGACCGGGCGCGCCCGGCTGCGAGGGTGTGAGCACCTCGTCCACCGCCACCAGCGACGCGTGGCGCTCCTCGGCGGAGGTGCCCAGCCCGCGCGGTCCCACGAACCACAGCTCGGAGCGCTGCGACGGGCCATCGACGGCGAGCTTCCTCTCCCACTGCGCCAGATGGCGAGGCAACACCGGTGCCGAGCTCCGCCCCCGGAGTAGCGCGCCGACGGTGATGGGGGTGATCGCATCGAAAAGCTGCAGCTGTTCGTCCTGCAAGACTCCCCAGGCGAGGACCCCGCGGGCGCGGTCGGCGCGCTGCGCCAGGGCGACGAGCACCGCGAGGTGGGCGACACGTGGTGCTCCGAGTTGCGCGGGCCCCGCGTCGAAGAGAACCACCGAGCGGCGATCGGCCGCGTCACGACGAAAGCCACGCTCGAGGAAGGAGTGCTCTCCGGCAACGACCCGCCTTATGAATTCGTCGGGAAGCTCGTCGTGCAGGAGCCACTCGGTGAGGAGAAGCCGCTCGTAGGGACCACGACGCGACAGGCCGGTCACTCCTTCGGGCTCGCCCTCGAGCGCGTGACGCCGCCCCAGATCCCCGACGAGGCCGGCAATCCTCGCCGCCATGACGCCCAGGCAAAGCGCGATGTCCGAGGGGAATATGCCGAGGTGCTTGGCCCATGAGGCGAGCGGACGCGGCAGTGCGATCACGCTGCCCCCTGCAGCCAGGCCCGGAGCTGCGCGGGCTCGATGACGCGGGCGGCAGCGACCGAGACCAGACGACGGGTAGGCAAGACGGCCAGTGGTGCGGGGTCGCGTGCCAGTCGCAGAATCGCGCGTTCGAAGACGTCGATGGGCACGCTGGGTCGCTCCCGCGTGGAGAGCAGCAACTGAGGAGCCTCGGGATCGCGTCCGAGGTAGAGGGCACCGTCGACCCACGGGAGCGATGCCGAAGGCCCCAGCACGAGGAGCGCGTCGTCGGTCGCCACACCGCGAAGCGTCTCGTCGGGCGTCGCCAGCAAGCGATGTGCGAGCGCACGGCCGACCGCACCAATACCCACCACGCACACCGGTTCCAGCGGATCGTGGCGCGGTTCGAAATCGACCTTCATCGCTCAGCCATCGGCCGGCGCAGCCTCGGCGGCCGCGGGCTCGAGCGCCGCGACCACGCGTTCGCGGAGCGACGCCAGGTCCGGGGGAAGCGTGGCTGCGGAGAACGTCGCGTCAATCTCCCGCGCAACGCCCTCCATCTGCAAGCGCCAGCCATCGAGACCGGTGCCCGTGGGCCGCGCGCCCAGAATCGCGAGACCATCCCGGAGGATCTTCGCGCCACGCGCGAGCGGCCCGAGCGAAGCCTCGGCTGCGGCGCTCAGCAGGCTTCCGTTCTCGGCAACGGTCAGCAGATCGCGCAGCGCATCGCGCCCGATTCGTTGCGCCTCCTCCGTGGGTAGAGCGAACACGAGCGGCCAGAGATCGGCTTGCGTCGGCGCGTCGCGGCCGGCCAGCGCTGCGGCGGCGGCGACCAAGCGCTGGGCGCGGACTACGCGGCGATCGCTCCACACGATGCCCGCGCCCCGGAGAATGCGCACCGCCTGCGCGAGGAGCGGCCGAACGGCCGAGAGGTCCATGGCCATGGCGGCCCTCATGAGCACATCGATATCGGTCATGGACGCCGTCGCGCCCGAGCCTGCGCCCGCACCGGACCACCCGCTGGCCAGGAGATCTTCCAGCCCCGAATCACGCACCGGTTCCACGAACACCCGAACCAAGAAGCGATCGGCGAACGCCGCGAGTTGCTCGTCTTCCGGAAGGCGGTTGGAGGCACCCACGCAGACCCGAAGCGGGCATACCAATGCGGTGTGGCCGCGGCGAAACGTGCGCTCGTTGAGAATCCCGAGCAGGGTATTGAGGATGGCGGTGGACCCCAGGAATACCTCGTCCAGGAATGCCACCTCCGCTTCCGGGAGCATGCCTGAGGTCTCCGTCTCCACCAAGCCTTCCTTCAGGCGACGAAGGTCGATGGGGCCGAATATCTCGCTCGGCTCGGTAAACCGTCCGATGAGATACTCGAAATAGCTGCCGCCGATGCGGCGGGCGATGCGCCGGACTGCCTCGCTCTTGGCGGTCCCCGGAGGCCCTACCACGAGCATGTGCTCGCCGGCCACGGCGCACAGAACGACCAGCTCCACCAACGCTTCGCGCTCGACGAGCCCCGTGCAGGCCTCGCCAATCGCAGCGCGAACTTGATCCCCAGCTGTTTTCGCAGACACCCCCACTGTGTATCCAACTTCCGTCGCTGGCGAAAGCGCCATGCCCGCGACGAGGTGGCCTCCTCCCCGGAGGCGCAACGCTCGCCGCGGGCACGGATGGAGAGATCAGGTCCGGTACATGGTGAGCACGCAGGCGCCACCGAGACCCAGGTTGTGCTGGAGGGCGACCTTGGCGTCCTTCACTTGCCGCTTGCCTCCGGTACCGCGGAGCTGCCAGACGAGCTCGGTGCACTGGGCGAGGCCGGTGGCGCCGAGCGGGTGACCCTTGGAGAGCAGACCGCCCGACGGGTTGGTGACGAACTTGCCGCCATAGGTGTTGTCGCCGTCCCAGATGAACTTCTCGGCCTGGCCTTCGGGGCACAGACCGAGCGCCTCGTAGGTGAGGAGCTCGTTGGCGGTGAAGCAGTCGTGGAGCTCCACCACGTCCACGTCCTCGGCGCCGATGCCGGTCTGCTCGTAGAGCTTCTTGGCGGCGTTCTTGGTCATGTCGTAGCCGACCATCTTCATCATGCTGTCTTCGAAGGACGACGGGAAGTCCGTCGTCATCACCTGACCCGCGATGTAGATGGGCTTGGTGATGCCGAGCTTCTTGGCGAACTCGTCGGAGCAGAGAATCGCCGCGGCAGCGCCGCAGGTGGGCGGGCAGCACTGGAAGCGGGTGAGCGGATCGAACACCTCTTCGGAGGCGAGGATCTCTTCCACGCTGAGCGGCGTATTGAAGAGCGCGTAGGGGTTGTTCGCGGCGTGCTTGCGGGCCTTCTCGCTGATCTTGGCGAAGGTCTCCTTCTTGGTGCCGTACTTCCAGCGATACTCGCGGCCGGCGCCGCCGAACATCTGCGCGGCGAAGGGCGCGGAGTTGACGCCCTGGGCCCGCACCATCACGTCGACGTGCTTTTCCAGGGGGTTGGTGCGGTCGGTGTACTTGGAGCCGAGGGCGCCCTTTTCCATCTTCTCGAAGCCGAGCGCGAGCACGCACTCGGCGATACCGCCCTGAATCGCCTGCGCGGCGAGCATGAGCGCCGTGGAGCCGGTGGAGCAGTTGTTGTTGACGTTGAACACCGGAATGCCGGTGAGGCCCACGTCGTAGACCGCGCGCTGGCCACAGGTGCTGTCGCCGAACACGTAGCCCACATAGGCCGATTCGATGTCCGCGAACTTCACCTTCGCGTCCTCGATGGCCACCTTGGCGGCATTGGCCGCCATCACGTTGTAATCGTCGCTCGCTCCGGGCTTCTGGAACTTGGTCATTCCGACGCCGATGACATTCACTCGTTTGCTCATGACGGGAGACTCCTTGTTCAGACCAGACCCTTGACGAAACCGAGCTTGTGGGCGACGCGAACATCGCCATCGACCTTGAATTTGCCGTGCTGGAAGAGGCTCGCCAGGTTGCCGTCCTGGGCAATCTCGGTGAGGTCGCTATCTGCGATGCGCACCACCGCGGTCGCGTTGTCGACTTTGCCCTCGGTGATGGTGCCCGCGACGAAATCGCAGGTCCAGGCGGCGTCGGGCGCGGTGACGACGAACTGGATGATCGCTTTCACTTCGTCCTTGAGCGCCGGCGTCTTCTTGAGGCGCTCGGCGAGCGCACCGAAGAACCGCGGCGCCACCGCGTCTTTCTTGGGCGCCGCTGCGGTCGCGCCGCCAGCCGCGGGAGCTCCCCCGGAAGCCTTGGCCTTGGCGATGGCCGCCTTGGCTTGCTCGGGGTCCATCTTCTTGAGGAAGGTGAGCTTCTGCGAGGCCATGAGGTTGCCGCTGATCTTCAGCTTCTTCTCGAAGAAGAGCTTCTGCGGATCGGCGGCGCCGGAGGTCATGGCCATGAAGTCGGAGTCGGCGAGCTCGAGGGTGCAGTCGGGCTTGTCGTGATTGCCCGGCTCCACGCTCCCCTTGCCGTTCTTGAGATCCATGATCCACGCGCTATCGGGGCCGGTGAGCTTCCACTGGTACACCGTGGCTACCTGACCGACCAGGTCGGGGTTCTTCTCGATGTAGTCGCGAATGGCCACGAACACGTCGCCGCTGGGCGATCCGCTGGAGGCCGCGGGACCGGCCGTCGCGCTGGCCCCCGCCGGAACCGCGCCGCCGGCGCCAGGCGTGTATCCTGCAGCTTTCATGGCGTCACGGGTCTTCGCTGCGTCGATCTTCTGCAGGAAGGTGAGCTTCTGCGAGGCCATGAGGTTGCCGCCGATCTTGAGCTGACCGCCGAAGTAGAGCTTCTGCGGGTTGAGCTTGCCGGTGGCCATGCCGAGGAAGTCGGCCTGCGAGAGCTCGAGGGTGCAATCCGGTTTGGCCGCTTCGCCCTCGGTCACGCTGCCTTTGCCGTTCTTGAGGTCCAGCGTCCACACCGACTCGGGGCCGGTGAGCTTGAACTGGAACACGGTGCCGATCTGCCCCACCAGATCGGGATTGGTCTCGACGTGGTGGCGAATACCCCAGAACAGATCGTTCGAATTCATGCCGCCCTCGGTGGGCAGCGAGAGCCCCGCCGGCGCCGCCACCGCGGTCGCTGCTGCTGGCGCTACCGGCTTGGCCTTGGGCTTCGGGATCTCGGTGTAGAGCTCGATGGCCGCGGCGGCGAGAACCACCTTGTCGCGCTCCTTCACCTTGCAGCGGAACACGATGCGGGTGGCGCTCTCCTTCCACATCTCGGTGACGATCGTCTCGCCCGGGAACACGCTCTCCGAGAAGCGCGCTTTGATGCTCTTGAAGAGTCGCGCATCGTTGTTCGAGAACGCGCGAATCACGTGGCGGGCCGCGTAGCCGAAGGTGCAGAGGCCGTGCAGAATGGGCTTTTCGAAGCCGAAGTTCTTGGCGAAGGCCGGGTCGGCGTGGAGCGGGTTGATGTCGCCCGAGAGGCGATAGAGCAGCGCCTGGTTCTCGCTGATCTTCTCGGTGATGGTCTGGTCCGGCGCGCGATCGGGCGGGGTGTTGACTTCCCCCTGCGGTCCGCGATCGCCACCCCAACCGCCGGCGCCGCGCACGAAGGTGGTGAGCTCGTTGTACACGAGCTCCTCGCCGGTCTCGTCGAAGCTGCGAATCTCGGTGACCACCAGGGCGTTCTTCCCCTTGTCGAAGATGTCTTTGATCTTCGCCTTGTGCGTGAGCTTGGCGTGGGGCGGGAGCGGCCGACGCAGCTCGGTGTACTGCTCACCGTGGAGCACGCGCTCGAAGCCGTAGTTCATGCCGGGCGCCTGCTTGCCCTGCTTGAAGAGGTCGAACATGAAGCCGAGCGCCGGCACCACGCCGAAGGTGGGCAGCACGTGGAAGCCCGCGCCGTTCATCTCGTACACGTACTGCAGCTCTTTTTCGTCGAGCGGGTTCTGCGCCGCACCGACTCCCAGCGCATACAGCGCCGTATCGCGCTCGTCGTAAGTGGTGGTCGCGGAAGGGAACTCGTAGCCCATGGCCTGATCGAGGTCGATGAATTCGTTGCCGCCCAGAGCCTTGGTGCCGAGGTTCCCGAGAATGGGCTCCATCGACGAGGTGATGTCCTTGGGGTGGGTGCTCTTGGCGAAGTCGGTGATATCGCCCCATGCAGACTGCACGTTTTCCGGCGAGATGGCGCGACCCAGCTTGAACACCTTGCCGCTGGTGCGTTCCCAGCGGAGCTTGCCGTAGAAGCCGCCGCCCACCTCGAAGAGGCCGCCGTTCTCGGTGCAGCTCTCGTGGCACAGATAGGCCACCAGCGGCGACACGTACTCGGGCTTCAGCGCGTCGATGAGGTCCTTGGGGAGCACCGTTTCGGTCATGCGCGAGCCGGCGATGGGCGCGATGACGTTGGTGTGGACGTTCTTCTTGCCGCCCTCGATGGCCAGGGTGCTGCCGAAGCCCACCAGCCCCAGCTTGGCCATGGCGTAATTGGTCTGGCCGAAGTTGCCGTAGATGCCGGCTGCCGAGGCGGTGAGGATGATGCGACCGAAGCCACGCTCGCGCATGTGGTCCCAGGCGGCCTTGGTGACGCGGTAGGCGCCGAGCACGTGGACGCGGTAGATGAGGTCCCAGTCTTCCTGGGTCATCTTCTGGAACGACGTGTCGCGGAGGATGCCGGCGTTGTTGATGACGATGTCGAGGTGCCCGAACGCATCGAGCGCCGTCTTGACGATCTTGTCGCCGTCTTCCACCGAGTCGTAGTTGGCCACGGCCTCGCCGCCGGCCGCCTTGATCTCCGCTACCACCGCGTCGGCCGCCGCGCTCGACTTGCCACCGCCGGTGTGGCCGCCGCCGAGATCGTTGACCACCACCTTGCACCCGCGCGACGCGAGGAGGAGAGCGTGGGATCGGCCGAGGCCATTGCCGGCGCCGGTGACGAGGGCGACGCGACCGTCGAAGCGGAGTTGACTCATGAGAACGTGCTCCTGTTGCGTAGAGAGATATTTAGCGCACGAAATAATTCCGTTCCACTCGTCCGCCGTCAAGAGGGGCCGGTCGATTCCTTCAGGATGTTGATTTTGCTCGCTTTAATTCGGCACATCGGTTTTCTTGCGGGGAGGTCTCCTCAGCGTTCCCGGGGCGCACTAGAAAGCGCACCCATGATTCGACGCCTCCTGCCCGCCGCCGTTCTGCCCCTCCTCGCCATCGCCTGTGGCGGTGGAACGCCCCCCGCCGATACGACGCCCTCGCCCTCCGCGACCACCGCCTCGGCCACGCCCCCCGCCACCGCGCCCATGGCTTCGGCCACCGCCCCGGCCACCGCAGAGGCCCCGAAGCCGGAAGCCCCGAAGGAGCCCACGCCGCCGACGCCCGCGCTGGTGTGGAAGGACATGGCGACCCCGGAGAGCGTGCTCTACGACGAGAAGAACGACCGCTACCTGGTCTCGAACATCAACGGCAAGCCGCTCGAGGCCGACAACAACGGCTTCATCAGCGAGCTCTCGCCGGACGGCAAGGTCACCAAGCTCAAGTTCATCGAGGGCGGCCAGAACAAGGTCACCCTGAATGCGCCAAAGGGCACCGCCATCGTGAAGGGCGTGCTCTACGTGGCCGACATCGACCACGTGCGCCTCTTCGACGCCAAGACCGGCGCGCCCAAGGGCGACGTCGAGGTGAAGGGCGCGACCTTTCTCAACGACCTCACCGCCTCGCCGGACGGCAAGGTCTACGTCACTGACTCGGGCATGAAACAGGGCGAGAAGGACTTCGAGCCCACCGGTACCGACGCCGTGTACCTGATCGAGAAGGGCAAGGCGACGGCCCTCGCGAGCTCCAAGGATCTGAACCGTCCCAATGGCATCCTCTGGACCAAGGCCGGCCTCTTGGTGAACACCTTCGGCGCCAAGGAGATCTACCGGCTCAACGAGAAGTACGACGCCACCAAGGCCAAGGACCCGAAGGTCGCCCTCAAGTTCGACGTCACCGAGGTGGCCCCGGCGCTCGACGGCCTGGTCTCCACGGGCGACGCGCTGCTCACCTCGAGCTGGGGCACCAAGACGATCTACAAGGGCAAGCTGGGCGGCTCCTTCGAGGCCATCCTGGTGAACGTCAAGGCGCCCGCCGACATTGGCTACGACACCAAGCGCAAGCGCGTCCTCGTGCCGCGCTTCCTCGACAACCAGGTCGACGCGTACGACTTGAAGTAGTCAGCGCTTGGCGGCGGAGGTCGCGGCGCGCACGCTCATCGCGAGGGTGCAGCTATCCATGCCCCGCGCGTAGACGACCCGCGCGGTGGAGGCGATGTTCGCCGGGTCCACCGGCCTTCGCAGCCGCAGCAGCACGTGCCCGTCGCTCATGTCGACGACGCCGACGCGCACGTCGTGGAGCGCTTCGCCGTCGACCTCGGTGGGCCCACTGCCCCGCCGCGGCTCGTCCATGGCGTAGAGCAGCAGCTCGGCCCGCGCCACGCGTTTGGCGGCCTCGACGGGCGCGTGCTCGAAAGCCCGACGGAGGAGCTCGATGGTGCGCAGGTCGTCGGCCGCCTCGATCTTCGCGTCCCACGCGGGCGCGAGGAACGGCAGCCCTTCGGCCGCAGCGTGCAAGAGATCGACCTTGGGCGCGTCCGGGACGCCCCGGAGGTACACGTCGCGCACCCGCGCCAGCACCGCCTTTTCGTCGCTCCCGGGCGGCGGCGCCACGAGGCACGCGAGCAACGCGTCCTTGCGGTTGGCGGCGGTCTCTTCGGCGAGGGCCGTCGCCGAGCGAAAGGCGCCGAGGTCGCCGCGCACGTAGGCCACCGTACGGTGCGCCACCAGATCCATGCCCGTGCGCTCCATCTCGGCGTCCACGAGATCGCCGGGATACGGCCCGGCCTCCGTCGCGAGCCAGCCGGCGGCTCGTGCGAACACGTCGCGCTGCGGCGCGCTCAGGCTCGCGGCATGGGCGCGAGTGGTGTCGCGCAGGGCCGCGCGGGCATGGTCGAGCTCCGACGACTTCTGGAGACGAAAGGCAAGAAATGACCGACCGACCGCCAGCACCACGATCACCGCGGCCACGCGCGCCACGGCGACGAGCAGGCGGCGCCTCGGGCTGCCCGATTTTCGCCCCCGTGATTGCCCGCGGACGCTGGCGCGAACGCGGCCCGCGAGGGCCGGGCTCATGGTGCGAGACGTGAGAAAGGTCGGCATGGGTTACTGCGCCGCCTGGACGGCGCGGTGCATCGCGCGTTCGATGTTGCGCTCCACCAGCGAGGTGAGCTGCGTTCCGGTGACGCCCAGACGCTCTGCCGCTTGACCGGCCAGCGAGGTCTTCGCCACGCCGACCACGAACTGATACGTGGGCTTTTGCCCCTGCCCCAGCTCCACTTGCAAGAAGCGCAACGCATCGATGTCGCGCTGCGATTCCAGCCGCTGCGCGAAGGCGAGAAAGTGCGTGGTGATGAAGGTCTGCGGGCGGAGCCGCGTGAGCATGCGAATCACCAGCTCGAAAATCTCCTCGCCCTCCGAGGGGTTGGTGCCGGAGCACAGCTCGTCGAGGATGACCATCGACCCCGGCGCCAAGTCTTCGAACAGCTCGCGAATGCGCAAGAGCTCCATGCCGAGGCGCCCCTCCGCCTGATCGGCCCGCGTCTCTTGAATGAGCGACACCACCAGGCTCGGGGCGAAGGCCAGCGACGCCGAGGCCGCGGGCACGAAGATGCCGCACTGGGCGAAGAGCTGCGCGAGGCCGAGCGACTGCAGAAGGCGGGTCTTTCCCCCGGAGTTGGGCCCGGTGACCAGCACCGTGGCGTCGTGGCGGTCGAGGCGAATGTCGCACGGCACCACCTTGGAGCCGGTGGCGAGCAGGAGCGGATTGTAGAGCCCGACCAGCACCCGCGGATCGCTCTCGGCCACGAAGTTCGGCAGCGACGCCGAGAGCCCCGCCGCCAGCGCCGCGTCGCGAAAGCCCAGCGCGCCCAGGTAGAATTCGAGATCGCCGAGGAGCTGCACCAGCGGCGCGAGCTCCGCTTCGATGCCCACGAAGACCGCGTCGATGAGGCGCGCCATCACCTCGCCGTCGCCGAAGGAGTAGCCGCGGACGAACAGCTCGATCTTCGCGGCCCAGCGGCGAAAGGTCGATGCGACGAAGGGATTGTCGGGCCGCTGCTGCACCGAGAGGATGCGGAAGCCGCGGATCTTGCCGTCGGCCCCCACGCCCACCTGCAGGTCGAGCGTCGCCATGTTCTCGTCGTACTCGAGCAGGTCGGTGAGCGAACGATAC